>JQIA01000009.1_pt1 | contig 99266 bp, 98 predicted proteins | sample 811431 | NCBI WGS metagenome assembly JQIA01 (sample SAMN02998118, study PRJNA258478) | marine sediment metagenome | biome: marine; feature: seafloor; material: sediment; isolation source: oil-polluted sediment collected from 3 locations (0.5 km, 0.7 km and 0.9 km)... | place: USA: Gulf of Mexico ...
CCATGCCATGATCTCCTTATCAGATAACTCATTGTTTTCTAATAGGAGTCGCACTTCAAGGTAGCGCGCACCCTTTAAGTTGATAAAGGCGCATAATAGATATTATGTTAATAATGTATATTATATTAAAGTGAATTGTAATGTTTTAAGAAGCATTTTAACTTTCGTGTGCAAACATGATTATCTTGCATAGAAAATTAAGTAATAAGATTGCCTTAACATTTCAATAATAGTAAGTTATACTTATCTATACTAATGATAAGTTACACAAATTGTTAATAAAACTTACACTTTAGGCTTGTGAAATGTCTATTCGAATGCTTAAAACTTTGATTGCAGTGCATGAACACGGTACATTTAGTGCCGCAGCAGATGCTGTTTTTGTTACACATGCGGCTGTTAGTCAGCAAATGAAAGCATTAGAAGAAAACTGGCAGGTCACGGTATTTGATCGCACTAAGCGCACGCCGGAATTAACCTCAACTGGGCGCGCTTTGGTTGCCAAAGCAAAAGAGATTGTGTTGGCTTATGATACCCTCGTCCAGAGCGTTGTAGAGGATGACGGGTTGCATGGGAGCTTGTCATTGGGTGCATTACCCACTGTGCTGTCAGGGCTTGTACCTTCAGCTATTGCCCCTATCAAGGGCAAGTATCCAAATCTTCATATTAGTATATTACCCGGCCAAACCAATGAGTTACTGATTGAGTTAGGACGTGGTGAACTTGAGGCAGCCATTATTTCAAAACCGCATGTTATTCCAAAAGGCATGACGTGGCACTTCATTGCAAAAGAACCTATTGAACTGATCGTCTCAGAACAGATAATTAGCAATGATCCGATAGAGATATTAAGAACCAACCCGTTTATTCGATTTTCCCGACATGCGGTGGTTAGTCAAATGGTTGAAAACTGGTTGCAAAAGAAGAATATAGAGGTTAGCGAAAGCATGGAATTTGAAAACCTTGATAATATTACAGGTATGGTTCATGCAAATCTTGGGGTTTCATTGGTGCCAAATAGATGCGTTACGCCCCCTAACCCACTACCATTAAAACATATTCCTTTAGGGCAAGATGCGCCAATTCGTCAACTTGGTTTAATGGTGCGTACAGATACAATTAAACAACAATTGATTGATACGATACACTCACATTTGATAGCTGCAGTAAAATTTGGCCATTTCAAATTACCTGAAAAGGCAAAATAATGAGCGCTGATTATATTTTTATCCTGTTAGCAGGTGCCGCAGCTGGTGGTTTTATTAATGGCTTAGCTGCCTTTGGTACTGCATTGTTTTCTCTAGGTTTTTGGTTGCAAATAATGACTCCGGTTGAAGCCGTGGCCATTGTATTAGTAATGTCTGTGGTCAGTGGTTTACAAGGGGTGTCACTTGTCCGTCACAATATTACTGAAAACCCTAAAAGACTCGCGCGCTTTTTGCTTCCTGCCTTGTTTGGAATTCCTCTTGGGGTTGCGGCTTTAAGTATTCTGAACCCTGCAATTCTAAAACAAGGCGTGGCTGGGTTTTTGATCTTATATGGCGGTTTCTTTACCTTTCGTAAAAACCTGCCAAAATTTGAACGTCCTACACCTTTGATCGATAGTATTATCGGTTTTTTAGGCGGGGTATTAGGCGGTGCTGCATCTCTTTCAGGGGCATTGCCGACAATGTGGTGCTCGATGCGTCCCTGGCCCAAATCTGAAACCCGGGCTGTTTTACAACCATTTAATGTAACGGTACTTGGCCTGACTGCAGTAATCTTCGCATTCAAAGATGTTTATACACAACCTTTATTAATTAAGCTCGCGATAGTATTACCAATCTCAATGGTATTCGCGCAAATTGGCATTGCCGTATTTAAAAGATTAACAGATGCGCAATTTCGACGTTTATTGATACTTATGATGTTTACATCGGGAATTATTATGATGCTCAAAGAACTTTTGTAAGCCCTGCCCTAAATCAATTCATCCGAACGATCATCGGTTTCACCAAATCGCTTCAAAGTTGCAGGCTTAGTCCCTTCATAGACCTTTGCAAGGTTAGCAGATATTTTCTTGTTCTCACGTTCAAACAGACTGTTACCTTGCAAATCGCTTTCTACAATAAATGGCCCCATGTTTTCAGCTTCAAGCACCCACATTGCTTGGGCCAAGCCCAGTTCTTTGTTCCAATGCACAGTTTTCACTTGTTTCACACCGCGCCCAAGCAAGGCGCCGGTCCCATAACCCACGGTGGTTAGGTAAATTGCGCCATTTGGGACGAAATGCTTTTGATAATCAGCCACACTCATCCCACCTTTTCCGATGATCAGTTTTGCACCGGACTTTTGTATCCATTCGCCTATCCATTTGGAAAATCGAAAAGAAGCGGTCGCAGTAACTGCGCCTAGTTTATATGTACCATCAGGGTTTATAGCGGCTGCGGGGGAACAATGAAAGTTTGTTGCACTTTCTGTAGGTAATTCCATCGGGATATTAGCTTTATCTTCTAAAGCACGCATGTATACGCCTTCGCGCGCGGTATAAATTAACCCATCCAGATAAACGATGTCGCCTAAGCGCAACTCAGCAAGAGATTCGGGTGTTGGTGTCGTGCTTAAGCGGATTTCTCGTGGTCGCCGGGCATTTCCCATTCCACTGTCTCCCTGCGTTGATAATCTGTGAACCAATTTGGATCTGTGCGGTATTCAACTCGGCCATCGCTGTGAATACGCGCAACGGCGCGGCGCGATGATAAACAAAATGCATGCACCGACATTTGCATCCCACCAGTATGGCAATAACCCACTTCAATATTGCAATCGATCACCATGGATTTGCCGACAAAACCCATAGCACCCATACCGATGGAATTACCCAACTCTTTAAACTCATCTTCCATTTCAGCAATGCGCGGGTCGGTATTCTTGTCGCCAACAACACGTAAACAGGCCGCACGTTTGCCCAGTACCATTGTCGTGTCTTTACATCCACCAAGCCCGATACCGATGATCGCAGGCTGGCAAGCAAGCCCGCGTTTGCCAAAAGCCACAAGGCTATCAAGATAGAAGCGTTTAATGCCCTGAATGCCGTCTGATGGAAATAACATACGATAATCAGTGCCGAATAACCCACCCTTATGAACCGTGATCAGATCAATCCATTCACCGCCAGGTTCATAGCCATACTCAATCTCGGGCGCACCAATGCCAACGTTGTTATCATGATCTGTGCGCCACAATGGATGCACGCGATTGGGCCGCAAAGGCACCCCATTGGTGGCATTGGCCGTGGCACGGCGCAAAGCTGCTTCCAGTGCAATCGGCCCACCTTCAACTAGGGTTTCATTGCCCATTTTTACATACCAGCGTGGCGTGCCAGTATCGCCACACATGGCACGGCGGTCTTCTTTGGCAGCTTTGTAGTTTTCCAACATGGCTTCTAAAACAAACGACGAAAGATCACCATCTTCCACTTTGGCTGCCGCTTTTAGTCCGTCCAGATAATCTTGTGGGATTTCGATGGCGGCTTTATCCATCAAGATTTCAGCAGTTTTCTGTATCAGGTTTATTGAAATCATCGCATTATCCCACCAATGTTTCAGGTGCGCCATCGGGTAAGATGGTTTCACCGGGCTTTACAATTGTGAACTGTACATCTTCTCGCTTAACATGCAGCTTATCAGCTTTTTGCTGTACTATGGTAAAATATGTACTTTTGATTTCACCACTTTCAGGGAAATCCTCACGAAAGTGCGCACCGCGAGAATTTTCTCGTTCGAGCCCTGCTCTGGTGATGACTTCGGATATATCTGTAAGATTCTGCAAATTTATCCAATCGTGCCATGTTAAGTTAAATGCCAGATTATCGCCTGAGACGCCCAGTTCCATCAGGTCAGCCTTCACTGCAGCCACACGTTTTAAGCCGCGCATCATGCCTTGTTTTGTACGCATCACGCCGACATCATCCCACATTACATCTTTCAGAATGTTACGAAGATCGTTCACATTACCTGGTTTTTTGGTCAGTGGATACCGGGCACGGTCAATTTCTGCCTGTAACACGACTTCATCAGGGTCGCGCAGGGTTTTTATCTTTAGCGCGTCGCGCGCCATAACTTCACCGGCAACACCGCCATAAACCGTTGAATTTGCAACACCGTTACCACCCAACCTGTTTGAGCCATGCGCCCCCCCGGCATCTTCACCAGCCACATATAATCCGGGCATTTCAGTACGGGTATCGGCATCAACCACAACACCGCCCATAAAGTAATGCGCAGTTGGCACCACCTCTACCTTGCCTGCCGCCAGATCAAAGCCACTGTCAGCACAGCGTTTGACCATACCGGGGAACTTTTGCATAACAAATTTGGGCCCAAGATGGGACATTGAAATGTAAACACCGCCATTAGGCGACATGTTATTCTTGCGCATTTCCGCGTAGATCCCACGACTGACAACATCGCGCGTTGCCCGTTCCCCCTTTGCGTCGTAATCAAACATAAAGCGGTGATCATGGCCATTAAGCAGCTTACCACCTGCCCCGCGCAAGCCTTCTTCCAAAACGGTTCCGGTCATACGGGTATGATTGCCTGCCAGTAGACCTGTTGGATGAAACTGTACCATCTCCATATCTCGAAGTGGTAAGCCAAGACGCAGGGCCATCGCTTGACCATCCATGGTTTTATCGCCTGATGGCGTGTGATAACGGTACATGCTTGGCCCACCACCCATAGCCATCAAAACGGTTTTAGCCCGCACAAAACGAAAACCGCCCGTGCGCATATCAATAAACAAAACACCTGCCAGACCTTCACCAGCCTTTGCAGGAATAAACCCAACTGCACGGTGTTCTTGAAGTTTTTCAATTGGTCGTTTTAATACTTGTTCCATCAAACGGTTGATGATCTCAATGCCCGTTAGATCCCCCTTATGTACGGTGCGATCTGCAGTTTGGCCGGCAAAGGCCTTTTGATGCAAGCTACCATCTGTGTTACGATCAAAGAAACAACCGATTTCATTTTCAAGTTCAGTAATGCGTTCAACTGCCAACTTGCACAACTTCCATGCCATATCCTGATTTGGCAACCATTTGCCGCCATTGATTGTATCCATGAAGTGGCGCTCAACTGTGTCACCACCGCCTAAAGCGACATTATAACCACCCTGAACCATACGGGTGCACCCGCATTTGCCAATCAGGCCTTTCACCGCCAGTGTGATTTTCTGGTCAGAAGCGGTTTGTTGCGCATGCAGGGCGGCAAACAGCCCTGCCCCACCTGATCCAATGATCAAAATATCTGTGTCGTGGCGGTCTATGTTAGGGCTTTGCATATTACACCGTACTTAAGAAAAAAGAGGTTGAGATCAAAAATGAAGCGGCTAATGCCAAAGCGGCATAGGTCTTTTGACGTGACGACCAAGGCAGAAATTCCAATGCCATCAGACGCAGCCCGCCAAAGATGTGAATTGCCAACAAAAAAACGAGACCGTATTCGGCAAGCTTGACCAGTGTGGAATCCGTCCAGAGCAAAAAACCATCCAAAGCTTTGGGGTTGGTCAATGCCAGCGACAGAACCCAAAAATGTATGGGTATAAACATAACAAGTACCAAGCCAGAAGCGCGGTGTAGTGCGAATGCATACCAGAGCGGATGATTACGGTGAGGGCGGATCATAATGCGGTTACCGCGTATACAGCACGCCCCCCCATAAATAATAGGGAAATAGCAACAGCCCATGCCAATAGGTTTAATGGTGTGCCGTTGATTTTAAACATTTCAAACAATATCACCCGCAAACCGATCGCTGCATGTATTGCAACAGCCAGTACAAAGCTGCCGTAATACAACGCCCAAAACAAACTGCCTTGAGTGCGTCCTAAAATCTCAGCAGCGGATAGGCCGCCTTGGACTGCATAAATCATCACAGCAATATGCCCTAATACCAAAGGGGCCATAATCAAGGCTGTTATACGTTGTAAGACATATAATCGTATCGTCATCATCTACCTGTTCCCACCGAATGTCGCCAAACGAAATATCTTTTTAGTGGTTTCGCGCTTTAACCCGGCAATTGAAGCGGTTGGGTTTAAATCATTGGGACAGAACTGCATGCAGCTTTGGTGCGAATGGCAATTATGACATCCGCCAGCCTGACTGACAGCTTGTAAAATCTTATCACGTGCGCCGTCCTTTTCATCATTGACCAAGGACCAGGCACGATTGAGTGCGGCAGGGCCCAGATACTCTGGATTGGTTGCAACCACATCGCAGGCCGCATAACAAACTGCACAATTAATACATTCAATCGCCTTGTTCGCTTCAACGCGTGCAAGCGTGTTAGTATCGAGGGTTTCAATTGTATCATGGCGGGTTTTAGTCGGGTGATGCACACCCTCAGCTTTCACCCATTTATCAAAGAATGCGTCCATGTCAGTTGCAAGGTCTTTGATCACAGGCAGGTTGCGTAACGGTTCAAGGGTCATTTCATGATTATCGCCAATGACTTTACTAACATGGGTGCGACACGTCCAACGCGGGGTACCATTAACCATCATCGCACAGGATCCACACATGCCCACACGGCAAGCGTAACGGTAAGATAAGGTAGGGTCTATGTTCTGTTGAATATAAGTGACAACATCTAAAATTGTTTGGTTATCTAGGCTTGGAACCATGAAATCTTGAAGGGCACCAGAGATTTTATTGCCCCGCCAAATAGACACTTTTAAGCTTTCGCCAGACACGAAGTAACTCTCCTTAAGAATTTTCTATACTGGATTATGCTTATCTTTAGTCTTTAGACATATTAACTAAAAGGAATAAATACTAAACGCTATTGTAAGAATATATTACACATAAGGAATTACGGCTCTTGAATGTAAAGTTTTCAGAGGGTGCGATTTTTCAATCGCAAGGTAGCAATGTACATAATCCATCGCGTGCCCTTCAGGGTTTTCGCTGACCATATCTTCATATCGTTGATAGAATAAATCAATCAGATCTGATCGTTCAGATTGCTCTCTTGTTGTCATCAGGGCGTTCAGGAAGACAGTTTCACTCCATGATCTTAAAGTGGGTATATATGATTGTGCAAATTGACGATTGCTCATCGTATCTTTTGCAGCATTAAAAGCAGCTTGATATGGGCATTTGATTACACCTGTATGATGTGAAACCAGTTTCAAACCTGCTTTTGATACGGTAGAATCCTGATCCATAAACGGTAAGCAAAACTCTTCTACACTACGATAATATTGTGAAAAACTTGCATTCTTATGTTCTTCACTCGTGATCAGACCCTCAGTGTGCATACCAGACCATAAAGCATAAAAAGTATCAAACATATTGACCCCGCCAGTATGGCCTAAATACCGTCCCTGCTCATCTTTACCAAAGTTCATAAATACAAGCCGGCCACCGGGGCGTAATTCTTTTGCGCGTGCCAGCAAAATGCTTTCCCAATCTTGCGCCGCTCGTTTGGCGTAAGCTGCAAGTGTTGCCCCAGATGCCCCGACCATATGAACATGATCTTCTATTTCGCAGGGTTTTTCTGAAACATAATGCATTGCTGTTGCTGAAAATCCGATATCTAGGGATGCATCAGGCATAAGTTGATGATGAAAACCTATGCCGACAGCATTTAAAAAGACATCCGGAAAATCAACCATATAATTGTTTTCCTGATCACTTGTTATGCCAAGCATATTCTTGAAAAGGTTAGAATAATCATTTGATGGCAAGTCAGTATATGTCACTAGGATTTGTTGATCAGAAAACCGTTTGCGCAAAGCGGAAACAGTTTTGTAAATGGCTTTTTTTGAAGTCCCGCCATCTGCCGCACCAAAATCTGCAATATGTAATGGCTGGCCCTTTGGGGTGGGTGCGATGGCTGCTGTTGCTTCGATTAACATTGCCACAGCATTATCAATCACATCTTTAGCGCCGCGTGTGGATTGACTGTAATAACCGTCACCCTTCATGGCCACAGTCATTGCAGTTTTCCCGAGTTTCATATTCAGCGCTCCTTTAATTGTCTCAAGTCACTTTTTTATCATCCACAATATTCATTGATGCCACACCGCTATTGCCAAGTTCTACACTGGCAAAAGGCCCGCCATGGCGCATTTGGCCCGGGTCAGTTGGATCAGCCGCTGGCATCTCCGACAATACTTCGGGGGCAAATTGTTCTGCATTATCCTTTGGTCGATATCCCATAAATGATGCCAGAGCATTATCCACAGGCGCGCGATCATTATTTGAGACACCATAAATAATCGTGAATCCCGTGACAGGCGTTTCTATTGCGCGGGTGACCATCTGGATCAAATCATCATAAGATAACCAAGAGCCAAGCGCGCGGGCATTATTGACCTGCGCACAAGATAGAATGCGCATATGTACCGATTCCAATCCCCGTTTTTCCCAATACATCCGCCCTAGATTTTCAGCAAAGCACTTTGCCAAACCATAAAATGTATCGGGTCGATGTTCGACATCCGTACCGATAAACTTATTCTTGGGATGCATACCCACTGCGTGAATAGAGCTGGCATAAACCACTCGCTTGACCCCATGGCGGTAAGCGGCTTCCCAAATATTATAGGCGCCGATAAAATTTGGCCCTAGCAAATCTTCAAAGGGAGCTTCATCACCAATGGCACCAAAATGCACCACCATATCGGCCCCTTCAATTACGGCTTCCATTTCTGCTAAGTTGGCAAGATCAGCATTTATAAAGCTTTCACCTTCATAAAGTTCTCCAACATCGATAATGTCGGTGGAAACCAGTTTATCTGCCAGTTTTGATAAAGGTTCGCGCAAATATGATCCTAATCTGCCAGCCGCCCCAGTTAAAACGATTTTTTTCATGTTATCAGCTCTTTATTTATTTTATGTTTCTTACGTATCTTTTTTGACATCTGCCAAAAGATTGTCAGCAGCTCTGGCCAGCATGGCTGTGTCCACACCACAGGCCACAAAAGTAAAGCCGTCGTTCAGCAATTTTGCAGCAAATTTAGCGTCCAGTACAAGTGTGCCAACCGGCACGTCCATAGCAATCAGTTTATGTGCCGCTGACCAAATCAAATCCCAAACCTCTGGTGCCATGGCTTGCCCCAACATCCCCATATCTGCAGAAATATCAGCAGGCCCAAAAAAGATACCGCTAACGCCGTCTACTGCGGCGATCTCTGTCGCTTGTTCAATCGCGGCGCGTGTTTCCAACTGCAAAATAACTGTGGTTTCTTGTTCTACTCGATCAAAATAATCTGTAACGCGCCCATATTTATTCGCGCGCGTTACGCCAGAAACCCCGCGTACCCCGCGCGGTGGGTAGCGTGTTGCTGCAACCGCTTGTTTGGCCTCTTCCACAGTTTGCACCATTGGAATAACCAGACCGTCAACGCCAAGATCAAGTAACCGCTTAATTTCAACTGTATCATTCCAGTCAGGTCGCGCCAAAGCTGTGGTTGGGCTGGATGCAAAAATCTGCAAATGATTGCGCACTGACATCATATCGTTAGGGGAATGCTCCATATCAATCACGACCCAGTCATATCCTGCACTGGAAATAACTTCAGATGAACTACTGCTGGCAGAGGTCATCCACAGGCCAATCTGTTTTTCACCTTTGCGTATTGCACGGGTAAAAGGATTCTCATCATGCTTCATATCACTGCCTTTTCAATAAGAGGTTCATTTTTTGTTATTCTTGAATAGTTAAAAGGGGATAAGTCAAGAGAGCGATATTCCCCATAAGTGATCCATTCTGAAACTCCGCGCCCAATCGCAGGGGCTTGTTGCAAGCCGTGACCCGAAAAGCCATTTACAAAAATGAAATTGGATAGCTCTGGATGTGGCCCGATAACAGCGTTTTGATCTAATGTGTTATACGCATAATGCCCGACCCACTCGTTTACCACTTTAAGAGCTTCAAACGCAGGAATACGGGTCGCAATCGTAGGCCAGACTTTATTCATCCATATATTGTGATCCATATCGAAATCATCGGTATCAACTGCAAAATCTTCGTCTGGTGTGCATCCAGCAAGATAATACGCGCCATCCGTACGGACATGAACGCCAGATGGGTCAATGGTTAACGGCAGATCCTGCTTTAACGGGGTTTCAGCTGCAAAAACAAAGGTAAATCTTTTGCGGGGTTCTACTGGGATAGATATCCCTGCCATCTCAGCCACTTCATTTGCCCGGGTTCCGGCACAATTCACAAAACAGTCTGCCTGTATTACTGCCCCTGATGCCAACTCAACGGCCGTTAACTTCCCAGTCTTTTGAATAAGCGTGACAACCGTATCTGCAATAAATTCAACACCATTTACCCGTGCTTTGCGGCGCAGCCAGTCAAACACGGTAATACCGTCAAAATACCCTTCATTTAATGGATTATGTGACCCTAGTATGATGTCCTCAAGATTGTAGAAAGGGAATTGTTGCAGAATCTCAGATGGCGATAATATTTGGGTTCCAGCCCCTAACGAGGATTGTAATCTCTGGCTATCGCGTAAGTGATCAGCAAAGGTTTGATTATCTGCCAGATAAAGATAACCAAAGCCATTAAACGGCACATGTGGGGCTGTATCATCTGCGATATGTTTTTTGAAATCATTAATAAAATCAAATCCGTATTGAGATATCTTAATGTTAATATCTGAACTGAATTGTTGACGTAAACAGCTGTTACTTAGGCTGGTTGATGCGTATTCGTAAGTTGGGTCACGCTCTACCACCAAAATGCGCCCATCAAAATCAGGGTTTTGTGACAGGAACCAGGCAACTGACGATCCCATGATCGCCCCGCCAATTATTATCACATCATAAGATGTATAATTTGTTTGTGTATTTTTCATATTGTCATCAGAGCTATCTTGATTTGTTTTACAAGTAGGAAATTGATAATAAATCAAAACTATTATTATCACAATAAAATTACATGACTTCAAGTTTACGTAAATCGACGTGACGTAAACTGTCATTTAGGATTTTGCCCCCTTGCCTTTACATAAAATCAAGTCAATCTTTCTTATAGAAATCAAATTATGACACAAGCTATGTGCAATCTGGGAGACTAAAATGCCAAGCTATAATGCCCCCGCCAAAGATATGGCCTTTGTTTTACATGAAATGTTGGATGTTCAAGGCAGTGATATTCCTGGCTTTAATGAACTTGAACCTGATTTTACTGCCGCTGTTATTGAAGAAGCAGGTAAAATCGCCAGCAATGTTTTACAACCCTTGAACGCGGTAGGCGACAAAGAAGGCTGTAAGCTGGAAAATGGCGTTGTACGCACACCTAGTGGTTTTAAAGAAGCCTTTGATGAATATGCGGCTGGCGGTTGGAATGGTCTTGATTGTGATCCTGAATATGGCGGGCAAGGCATGCCTTACACTTTGGCCACAGCAGTGGGTGAAATTTTCAGCGGCTCCAACATGGCTTTTACCATGTACCCAGGCTTAACTCACGGAGCATATTCGGCTATTAACGCGCATGGTACTAAGGCGCAAAAAACTAAGTTCTTACCCAACATGGTGGCGTTAAAATGGTCTGGCACAATGAACCTCACAGAACCGCATTGCGGTACTGACCTTGGCTTGATGCGTACCAAAGCAGAGCCCCAAGATGATGGCAGTTACCAGATCACTGGCCAGAAGATTTTTATCTCTGCAGGTGATCAAGATATTACTGAAAACGTTATCCATTTGGTGCTCGCAAAAATTCAGAGCGGGCCTGACGGCATAAAAGGCGTGTCATTGTTTATCGTACCAAAGATCATGGTTAAGGATGATGGCAGCCTCGGTGATCCCAACGGTGTTAGTGTTGGCAATCTTGAAGATAAAATGGGCATCCACGGTAATGCAACCTGTGTGATGAACTACGATAATGCCACGGGCTACCTTTTGGGCACAGAACATAAAGGTATGCGCGCAATGTTCACGATGATGAACGAGGCCCGTTTAGGTGTGGGGATGCAGGGCCTTTCACAGGCTGAAGCCGCTTATCAAAACGCTGTAATCTATGCCAAAGACCGTTTACAAGGGCGCGATGTGACTGGCACCAAAAATCCGGATGGTCCCGCCGATCCATTAATTGTTCATCCTGACATTCGCCGTATGTTAATGAACCAGAAAAGTTTTATCGAAGGGGCACGCGCTTTTGTTTTATGGGGCGCGATGATGTTGGATAAATCGCATCTTAATGATGATAAAGACGCCCACGGCCTTATTTCCCTGCTTACCCCTGTGATTAAAGGGTTTCTGACAGATGTCGGTTACGATATGACCGTACAGGCACAGCAAATCTATGGTGGGCATGGGTATATAGAAGAATCGGGCATGTCTCAATTTACCCGTGATGCACGTATCGCGATGATTTATGAAGGGGCCAACGGGGTTCAGGCCCTTGATCTTGTCGGCCGTAAAATGGCGCAAGATGGCGGCAAACACGTAATGGCCTTCTTTGAAATGATCAAAACCTTCACAGCGCAAAACAAAGAAAATGAAATGCTGAATAAAGATTTCATTGAGCCGTTAAAAGATGCATCAAAAGACTTGCAAGCGGTGATGATGTTCTTCATGCAAGAAGGTATGAAAAATCCCAATGCTGCATTGGCAGGTTCAACAGATGCATTACATATGTTTGGCCATGTATGTTTAGGCCTAATGTGGTCGATGATGGCAAAATCCGCCCAAGATGCTTTGGATGCAAATCCAAGTGATCCTGATTTCTATACCAACAAACTGGCAACAGGCCGTTATTATATGGCCCGTATGCTGCCCGCTACACTGGCCCATAAGGCCCGCATCCTTACAGGTGCAGATACAGTTATGGCGCTCGACGCCAACGCGTTTTAAGGAGATTACCACATGACCGAAGCTTATATATATGATGCCATCCGCACCCCACGCGGCAAAGGTAAAAAAGACGGTGGCCTGCATGAGGTGACAGCCGTAAAATTATCCGCTGACATGTTGAATGGCATCGCTACGCGCAATAATCTGGAGGATACATCACAGCTTGAAGACGTGATTTGGGGTAATGTAACCCAAGTTGGTGAACAAGGGGCCTGTTTGGCCCGTTCCGCAGTGCTTTATTCTGATCTTGATCAAAGCGTTCCTGGCCTATCAGTTAACCGTTTTTGTGCATCAGGTCTGGAAGCTGTCAACCTTGCGGCAAATCAGGTTAAAGGTGGTGCAGGCAATGCTTATATTGCGGGTGGTGTTGAAAGCATGAGTCGGGTGCCCATGGGCATGGATGGCGGTGCGATTGCAGTTGATCCTTATCTGGCAATGAAATCTTATTTTGTGCCCCAAGGTATTTCATCTGATATTATCGCTACTAAATACGGCTTTAGCCGCGATGATTGTGATGCTTATGCGGTTGAAAGCCATAAACGTGCTGTTGCGGCAACCAAAGCGGGTTATTTTGAACACTCACGTGTCGCTGTGCGGGATCAAAATGGTCTTGAAATCCTCAACACGGATGAACAAATCCGTGAAGGCACTGATATGCAGGGTTTGGGCGCATTAAACCCGTCGTTCAAAGCCATGGGCGAAGTTATGCCCGGGTTTGATGCAGTTGCGATCATGAAATACCCAGAATTAGAACGGGTTAATCATGTGCATCACGCAGGCAACTCATCTGGTATTGCGGATGGTGCAGCCGCCGTTCTGATTGGTAATGCTGAATTTGGCAAGGCCAACGGATTGACCCCACGCGCACGGATCAGATCCACTGCTAAAATCGGTACAGATCCCACAATCATGTTAACTGGCCCCGTCCCTGTTACAGAGAAAATCCTGCGGGAAAGCGGTATGAGCATTCATGATATCGATCTGTTTGAAGTGAATGAAGCTTTTGCCTCTGTCGTGTTACGTTTTATGACCTATTTTAACGTCGATCACGGTAAGCTGAACGTTAATGGCGGTGCTATTGCCATGGGTCACCCGCTGGGGGCCACAGGGGCGATGATTTTGGGCACAATGCTGGACGAAATGGAACGCACTGACAAAGAAACCGGCCTTGCAACATTATGCATCGGCTCTGGCATGGGTGCCGCAACAATTATTGAAAGGGTCTAAACAATGGCTGAATTTAACTATGATGTAGACGCCGACGGTATCGCCACAATTACTTGGGATTTGCCTGGAAAATCAATGAATGTACTTTCATTGGATGGTGCAGCTGAACTGGAAGCTTTGATTGATAAAGCTTTGGCTGATGAAGTGGTCAAAGGGGTTGTCATCACATCAGGTAAAGCCGATTTTGCCGGCGGCATGGATTTAAACGTCATTGCTAAAATGAAAGAAATGGCAGGCGATAATCCTGCTCAGGGTCTGTTTGACGGTATCATGTCGTTTCACCGCCTGACCCGTAAAATTGAACGTGCGGGCATGGACGCTAAAACCAACAAAGGTGGTAAACCTATTGTTGCCGCCCTGCCCGGCACGGCCCTGGGTATCGGTTTTGAAATTCCACTCTCTTGTCATCACATTATTGCTGCTGATAATCCCAAGGCCAAAATCGGCCTGCCGGAAATTCTTGTTGGTATTTTCCCCGGTGCTGGTGGAACGACCCGTTTGAGCCGTAAGCTGGACATGATGACCGTATCACCGTTTTTGATGAACGGTAAATTGTCTGACCCACAAGCGGCCAAACGTGCAGGTTTGATTGATGAAGTTGTTCCTGCGGCTGAATTGTTGTCCGCTGCTAAAGATTGGGTCAAGAACGCAACAGATGCAGATATCGTGAAACCTTGGGATCAAAAAGGCTTTAAAATGCCAGGTGGTGCGCCCTACCATCCTGCGGGCTTTATGACTTATGTTGGTGCTAGTGCGATGATCCACGGGAAAACTCAAGGGGTATACCCTGCGGCAAAAGCCATGCTTTCAGCGATTTACGAAGGTGCTCAAGTGCCATTTGATACTGCTATCCGTATTGAAGCACGGTGGTTTACGAAGGTTTTGATGGACCCGTCATCAAGTGCCATGATCAAAACTTTGTTCACGAATAAGACCGCCCTTGAAAAGGGTGCTGTGCGCCCTGAAGGCATCGCAGATATGTCTGTAACAAAACTCGGTGTTATGGGGGCCGGTATGATGGGGGCTGGAATTGCCTTTGTTTCAGCAAAAGTTGGGATCGAAGTTGTGCTTGTCGATCGTGATCAAGAAAGTTGCGACCGCGGCCTGGCCTCTGTTACTGGTATCTTAGATCAAGGTATGAAGCGTAAGAAAATCACTGCAGAGAAGAAAGCGGAAATTCTGGACCGCATCACTGCGACCCCTGACTATGACGCGCTGAAGGGCTGTGATTTGATTGTTGAAGCCGTATTCGAAGACCCGGCGATCAAAGCAAGCGTAACAAAGGCTGTTGAAGAACAACTGGAGCCATCGGCAATCTTTGCGACAAATACATCAACCTTGCCGATTACCGAGTTGGCTAAAGCCAGCCGGGATGACAGTCGTTATATTGGTATCCATTTCTTCAGCCCTGTGCATAAAATGAACTTAGTAGAAATTATCAAAGGTAATAAAACCGGCCCAGAGGCTGTGGCCAAAGCTCTTGATTTTGTACGCCAGATCAAGAAAACCCCGATTGTGGTTAATGATGAACGGTTCTTTTATGCCAATCGGTGCATCCTGCCTTATGTAAATGAGGGGATCACTATGTTGGCTGAGGGCATAGAGCCTGCACTGATCGAAAATGCGGCCAAACTGCTTGGCATGCCGCTTGGACCTTTGCAACTCGCAGATGAGGTTTCCATTGATCTGTCAGTGAAAATCGTCAAAGCCACACAGGCGGCTTTGGGTGATGACTATAAAGGCACTGAAGCTGAAGGAATACTGTTTAAGCTTTTCGATGAGGGCCGCATGGGCCGTAAATCAAAATCTGGCTTCTATGCTTATGATGATAAAGGTAAACGTACTGGTTTTTGGGATGGTTTGCGTGAAAATTGGCCTGTTGCGGAAGATCAACCTGACTTGATCACTGTGCAACACCGTTTAGCGATGATGCAGGTATTGGAAGCGGTGCGTTCTTTTGAAGATGGTGTACTGGAAGATATACGCGAAGGCGATGTCGGTGCAATTCTTGGATGGGGCTTTATGCCATGGTCAGGTGGCCCGTTCAGCTGGCTGGATATTATAGGCGCGCCATTTGCCGTAGAGGTTTGTGATCAATTAACCGCCAATTATGGCGCGCGTTTCAACACCCCTGATTTGTTGCGTGATCTGGCAGAAAACGGTGATAGTTTCTACGCTAGGTTTGGTCCAGATACCAAAGCTGCTGCTTAATGGATATAAAAAACCCCGCTCAAAGGCGGGGTTTTTAAATTCAGGTAAGAGGTTCCAATTCCAGACCTGAAAAACTTAACCTTTTTTGGTAATCACCGGTACCAGCAAATCACCCCAGTTGCCTGTACCGCTGTGATGGCGTGATGAACGGATCAGTTCTACAGTAACACCTGCTTCAACAGCCCGGCTTACAGATTGGTTCAACCTGTGTAAATCATTTGCCAACATACGAATGGCACTGTCAGCGGCATCAATCTCATCTTTTGAGCTTGGAACGGCCTTTATCTCGGTATTCGTCATGATATGTCTCCTTGCGCGACGTTGTAAATATTTGTCATTACTGCGAGCATACAGATTGGAAGTTATGTTTGTTCGCTTTAAACTATCCACAGTATTTACAAAATAAATACGAGTCGTCATTTAAGATCTTATTACCAAGCGTTTATTTCGTGTCAGCCTGTCAATGGTCTGTAAATTTCCGCTTGTAAATTTGTAAATATGTGACAAAAAGAACTTGTCACAAAATAGGGTATTTTGTAAATGGCTGATCAAAAGATATTCGCAGGCCCGCGGATCCGGCGTATTCGTAACGGGTTGGGTTTAACACAATCCGCGATGGCCGCTGAAATTGGTGTATCTGCCAGTTATTTGAATTTGATTGAACGCAATCAACGCCCTTTGACGGTACAGTTATTGCTGAAATTGGCAGCTACGTATGATCTTGATCTTGAAACTTTAAAGGGCGAAGCTGCGGGGGATCAAACTGCCTTGAAAGAAGTCTTTGCCGATCCTTTATTATCAGGCGAACTGCCTGGCAGTGAAGAACTATATGAAATAGCCGAAGCGGCGCCTAATGCGGCCACCGGCATTCTGAAACTTTATCGTGCCTATAAGGAATCACAAAACCGCCTGTCTGATCTCAGTGCCCTTTTGGCTCAAGAAGGTGTTGTTACAGGCATGCAGGCGCCACATTTACCCAGCGATGAAGTGCGTGAATTATTCGAAGACCGCCCCTATTGTTTTCCTTGGATAGAGGATGCAGTGCAAGATTTTATCCCTGAACGCACTTATGGCCCAGAACTTTGGGTGTTTTTGCTAGATTGGTTGCGTAAAAACCATAATATTACTGTGCAAAAACTGCCTGTACACGTAATGCCACAGCATTTGCGCCGGTTTGATAAGCACACATTGCGCTTATTTATCTCTGACCGCTTGTCACCAGTAGAACAGTTATACGAACTGGCCTGTGAGGTCGCCCTGCTAGCTTTTCCCCAAGCTTTACAAGAAGAATTAAATCTTCTTACCCTATCATCGGATGAAGCTCAGCGTTTGGTGCGTAATGAATTAACCCGTTATGCTGCATTAGCTATGTTAATGCCCTATGGTCCATTTTTACGATCGACAAAAACGCTTAGAAGTGATGTTTCGGCTTTGGCGGCCCGGTTTGGGGTAAGTTTTGAACGCGCAGCAATGCGCATGACAACTTTAAACCGGCCTAATCAAACGGGCTTACCGTTTTTCCTGATGGAAGTTGACCACGCTGGTAATATTTTACGCCGGTCGGGTGTAAAAGGGTATCCTAAAGCTAGATTTGGCGGTGCCTGTCCAAAATTACCTGTATATCAAGCCCTTATTCAGCCCCGACAAATCAAATTAGATATGGTTGAAACCAGTGATGGGCGCGAATATTTCGTCCTGACCCGCAGTGTAGATGGCCCTCAGCCCGCATTAGGTGAACATATTAGGCGCACGGCTTTATTGTTGGGTTGTAATCTTGAACATCTTTCTGAAACCACATATGCAGATCACATCAACGCTGACGAACCTCCTATTCCGACAGGTACATCATGCCGGCTCTGTGAGCGCCAAGGTTGTTTATCTCGTGCTGAAGCGCCAGTAACACGCCCCCTTGGTTTAGATGAAATGACCACTGGTTTAAGTGTTTATGACTTTAATTAAGACCCTTAAGTCTATTGAATTACTATACAATTATTTATATGCCTTAGTTTGGCCGCAATTTGGCGACACTTTGATCATAGACGTTAAGGGGGCTTGTAATTTAGTAAGTGGTAAGAAATTATAGTATGATGAATATTTTGTCGCAAATGTCTTTAAAACGCTTATTTAAAATTGCGCATAAATCACCATTAATGTCACGGAAAATTCCAGATAGCGCAAAGCGTGCTGTCGAACGTTCAAATCAATCGCGCCCTTTTACTATTGATCGTGATGCTCAAGGTACACGGCCTTGGCACAACTTCACATCAAAAAAGCCGTTAGGAAAATAATTCGTGACAAAGCTCTAAGGCATCAACTAACTTATCAACCTCTTGGTTTGTGTTATACAAGCCAAATGAAGCGCGGCATGTGGCAGAAACACCCAAATGTGCCATTAATGGTTGGGCACAATGATGCCCTGCCCTAACTGCGATCCCTTTTTGATCAACGACAGTAGAAATGTCATGTGGATGACCTGCACCATCCAGTGTAAAGCTAAAAATCGCCCCTTTAGTAGAGGGATTTCCTTGTATATTCAACCAATTAAGTCCAGATAGTTTTTCCTGAGCGTAATCGCGTAAACTGTGTTCATGTGCAGCTATATTATGCATCCCTAAATCCATCATATATGTTAGCGCTGCTCCCATTCCGATGGTTTGCACAATACCAGGCGTACCGGCCTCAAACTTATGTGGCGGATCATTGTAGGTAACCACATCGCGGCTAACTTCACGGATCATATCGCCACCGCCCATGAAAGGTCGCATTTCAGCCATCCGGTCCCGCCTTATATACACCGCACCAGCGCCCGTAGGCCCATATAGTTTATGCGCAGTAATAGCAAAGAAATCACAACCGATATCTTGTACATCCACTGGCATATGCACACTGGATTGTGAACCGTCAACAACTACAGCAACGCCACGCTCACGGGCCGCTGTACAAATTGATTTTACGTCTACAACAGTACCTAACACATTGGACATATGGGTAATCGCAATCATTTTTGTCCTTGGCCCAATTGCGTCAATCACGGCTTGCGGATCAAGGTTTCCGTTTACATCAGTCTCAACCCATTTCAAAACAATACCTTGCCGTTCGCGTAAGAAATGCCATGGAACGATATTAGCGTGATGTTCCATAACACTTAGTATTATTTCATCCCCGGCTTGCAGTCTTGGGGCTGCCCAAGCATACGAAATCATGTTGAATGCTTCTGTTGTGCCCGTGGTAAACAGAACCTCATTTTCATGTTCGGCATTCAAGAATGTTTGCACAGTGCTGCGCACTTTTTCATATTTGTCTGTCGCTAAATTAGACAGATAGTGCAGCCCGCGATGTACATTGGCATACTCGTGGCTATAGGCTTGAGTAATAGCATCTATTACCACTTGCGGCTTTTGCGCCGATGCACCGTTATCTAGATAAACCAGGGGCTTACCGTTGACCTCACGTGACAGAATCGGAAAGTTTTTGCGAATTTCATGAACGTCGTACATATTATATGCTCTCTGGGCTTAAGCCAAACATGGTTAAAATCATGCTAAAGATAAGTGCGATAACAAAAAAGGTTGCTAAAACACCTGAGATTACTGCGAAAGGATTGGTAAAGCCATGTATTTCCATGATGAAATTTATAATCAGATGGATCATTATCATCAATGACGCAAGAAAAAGAATTGGCGCCAGAAAAGGTATAGCTAGTCCAAGAATTAATTGAGCAAGACTGACTCCGAATAGAACAAATTGCAACCAAACCAATGCAGTAAGAGCTTCTTTGAATGTAGCATGCCCTTTAAATAACCGCCCCACAAAGGTGATTAACGCTGCCAGTCCGAAAAACGTTAGTAGCTGAATGATGAATAAGGGTACCGGATTAGCCGAAAAGGCAGAAAATGCATTTTGCACTTCAGTCGGTTCCATCATTAAGAGTAAGACAGATAAAATTGTACTTAAAGCTGCAACCAATGCGGTTGCATGCAGTAATTCGGGCATTGTAATCACAATATCCAGGACAATTCTTAAACAGCTCTTAGGCTTTTGCAGTGTCTTTACCGCAAGCCTTACTAGGCTGCCCACCCCGTTTGTTTGCATTTAGAATGCTCCGTTAGCTTTCATGTAAAACACACCTATCAGGCCAAGAAGTGAAAGCAAAGTCATCACGATGAAAACTGGTGATGAATTTTTAAATTTATGTGATTCTGAAATACCTTCTGATATAAGCCACACGAAAGGGATCAAGCCCAACCAATATGGCGGCAGTGAAATCCACTCTTCGCTAAATATTGGTACATAATCTTCTAGCCCGTACATGCCAACGGTAATAAGAGCGGCAATAAAACTGAACGGGGCAGATACCAGAGCCGCCCAAAATACGCAAATGCGTGTTTCATACCAAGTGCCCTGCCCTCGAAATAGTTTTGCAAAACCGAATACAACAAATGAAAACAGATACATGCACGGCGTGCGGATCATTAATGCGCCGATTAAAAAGATGCCAATTTCTGCAGGTATATAGTCGGCGGCACTGCTGATCGGAGCAACGACTGTTTTAATGCTCCAAGATAGGAAAAAGATCAGGTCAGAGAGTAATATCAGAAACACCAATCGACCTTCGTTTGGGTTTTCGGCAATTAAGCGACGCGATGATGAGCGCATATCGATCCATGCATCAAAAATGCGTTCGATCATTTTACTACGTTTGGTTGAAAAAGTTCCGCTATATCCCTGGAATGCTTCTGACTGCACTGTCATCGATACTATCCTTTACGCCACACAAAAACTGGTTACTTAATTAATACAATATTGATTAAATATGTCTAAAATATGGAGCTATATTTAGTAAAATTCAATTTGCCTGAAATTTGACCAGAGCTGTGAAAAGAATACTATCGCAATGATGACATTAACAGTTAGCGTTAATGTACTGTTTTCAAATATAGAAATTGAACCTTCTAAAAGGATAAATGGTATTGAAATGACTGCTGACCAGTTTAAGGCATGGCGGGCTTGCAACCACGTTGCTTGTCCACCAAACCTATGCAGGACCCAATGAAGAATCGCGGCAAAGCCATATAGAACCAAGGGTAGGAAAAAAATATAGGTAATAAAAAGCCCTGCCATCATTCCAGCAAGCATATCTGGGTCTGTTGTGGCACTGGCTGCGCGCGGATAGCTTGCCATTAAATTCATGGCACCAAATAACATACCGTAAAATAAGGTTTGTGGCTCGGTAATGCCGCGATCAACCTGTGCCTGCATGACGCCACGCGGGTTAAAGTAAGCCCGCGTCATATCTCCCACCAGTGACATCTATCCGCGCCTGCGTTCCATCCACGCTGCCAGACGTTCGTGAATAATAGCGCTTATGGTATTATTTTCGATCTCGTCGATAGCTTCACCTAAGAACGCTAAAATCAGCATATCTTGGGCTTCTGCGCGCGGAACACCGCGTGACAATAAGTAAAATAACGCATTTTCATCAAGTGCCCCTACCGTCGATCCATGGGAACAAATCACATCATCAGCATAAATTTCTAATTCAGGCTTAGCAAGAAAATTGCTGTTATCATCTAAAAGTAAACCTTGTGAAATCTGATAACCGTCTGTTTTTTGGGCACCTTGATTTACTAGAATTTTACCTTGAAATACACCAGTGGCACCGTTGCGGAGTACTTTTTTAAACACCTGACGGCTTTCGCAGTTTTGCGCGTCATGAGTAATAAAAACCGTATCATCATGGTGAAAATCACGCCCATCACCTGCCGAAGTGCCGGCAACTGTAGCTTTTGCATTGTCACCGGTAAATTCCAATATGCTTTCATTACGGGTCAAAATACCATTCACTGTCATGGTGAACGAGCTGAAAATACTTTCTGTCCCCAAGCGGCTAAATATATGGGTTGCAGTGCACCTTTCATGGTCACGTCCTTGGGTTCGTATATGATGAAATTCTGCCTTATCGGCCACATCCACTTCCAGAACTGAATTAAACCGTGCCGCACCAGGCCCACTTTCCAGCAGCGTAAGAGATGCGCCTGCATTCAGTTTAACCACATGATGCACCATCGCGTCAGAGCAATCAGACGTATGCAGATAACGCATTGCAACGGGTCGTTTCACTTGACCTGTTGCCCGTAAAACAAAGCCTTCTTGCGCCACAGCCGTATTCAATGCAGCAAGAGGGCGCTCAACTGGGTTCTGCCCATTGGCTTCCAATACCCCGAACAGTTCTTTTGCCCAGTGAATATCCTTAGTTAATGCAGATGATAGTGTTTCTATCTCTAAACCCGTTAGTGTAAGATCATCTGATTGCGCTGCATCAAACACACCATCAATAAAGACCAATTTCAATTGATCTACATCGTCGAATATCGGCGTTTCATTTGCCTCAAACAACGCTGCTTTTGGTGTGGGAAGTGCGGTAAATCCGGCTGGATTGGTAAACTTCCAATACTCATCACGCTTAACCGGTGCGCCCATACGGCGAAGATTTGTCGCAGCTTTAGCGCGCGCGTCTAATGCCCATTTGGCTCCTACAGGTGCTGCATAAGCCTCAAGTAATGCTCGGCCTGCATCAAGTTTCAGATTATTCACAGCCATCAGGCCACCTCTGCCAGAATGTCGGCGTACCCATTGTTTTCCACTTCCAAAGCAAGGTCAGGGCCACCTGATTTGATGATTTTGCCATCTGCCATAATATGCACTACATCAGGTTTGATATGGTCCAGCAAACGTTGGTAGTGCGTGATCACAAGAAATGAACGTTTGCCGTCACGCAAGGCATTCACGCCTTCAGCCACCAGTTTCATCGCATCCACATCCAAACCACTATCAGTTTCATCCAGAACGCACATCTTTGGTTCTAACATCGCCATTTGCAGAATTTCGTTGCGCTTTTTCTCACCACCAGAAAAACCAACATTCACTGGGCGTTTTAGCATATCGGCATCTATTTTCAAAGACTTAGCTTTAGCGCGTACTTCTTTCAAAAATTCACCAGCTGACAATTCGGGTTCATTACGGGCTTTACGCTGTGCGTTTACAGCGGTGCGTAAAAAAGTCATGTTGCCCACGCCGGGAATTTCCACAGGGTATTGAAATGCTAAAAACATGCCTGCAGCGGCGCGCTCTTCTGGTTCCATACTCAGTAAATCTGCGCCGTTTAAACTTGCAGAACCTCCAGTAACCTCATAGCCACTTTTGCCTGATAAAACATACGACATCGTTGATTTACCAGAGCCGTTCGGCCCCATAATCGCATGTACTTCACCTTCGCCGATGTTCAGATTAACACCTTTAAGGATTTGCTTATCTTCTTCTTCCAAGCCAACTTGAAGGTTTTTGATATTTAACATTTTGTTATTCCTATTTTTGCAGGCCAACGGCCATAATTTTTAACCCACAGAACCTTCAAGCGAAATCGCCACTAAAGCCTGTGCTTCCATTGCAAATTCCATCGGCAGTGCTTGCAACACTTCTTTGCAAAATCCGTTTACAACTAATGCCACAGCCTCTTCTTCATCCATGCCGCGTTGTCGGCAATAGAACAACTGCTCATCATCCACTTTGGATGTTGTCGCCTCATGCTCCACGCGTGCTGTATTATTCTTTACTTCAATATAAGGCACCGTATGGGCCCCGCATTTATCGCCAATCAACAAGCTGTCACATTGTGTGTAATTTCGCGCATTTGCTGCTTTGGGGTGCATTGACACCAACCCTCGATAAGTGTTTTGCGCACGCCCTGCTGAAATCCCCTTAGAGACAATCCGTGACTTGGTTCGTTTGCCCAAATGGATCATTTTTGTACCAGTATCGGCCTGTTGCATATTATTGGCAATCGCGATTGAATAAAATTCACCCTGACTGTCATCACCACGTAAAATGCAACTCGGATATTTCCACGTTACCGCAGAACCGGTTTCCACTTGTGTCCACATGACTTTGGCACGATCACCGCGGCAATCGGCACGCTTGGTCACGAAATTGTAAATCCCGCCAACACCGTTTTCATCGCCCGGATACCAGTTTTGTACTGTCGAGTATTTGATTTCAGCATCTTCCTCAATAATCAATTCAACCACTGCGGCATGTAATTGGGCCACATCACGCTGCGGTGCAGTACAGCCTTCAAGATATGAAACATAAGCCCCTTTTTCTGCGATAATCAACGTGCGCTCAAACTGCCCGGTATTTTCTGCATTGATGCGAAAATACGTGCTTAATTCCATCGGGCATTTAGTGCCTTTGGGGATATACACAAATGATCCGTCCGAAAATACGGCTGAGTTCAAAGTTGCATAGAAATTATCGGTTTGTGGCACCACAGTTCCAAGGTATTTCTGGACCAGTTCAGGATGGTCTTTAACGGCTTCTGAGAATGAACAGAAAATCACCCCGGCTTTGGCCAACTCATCCTTAAATGTAGTGCCAACAGAAACACTGTCAAACACGGCATCCACAGCAACACGGCGCTCCTCTTCAGGGGCTTCAACCCCTGCTAATAGCGCCTGTTCTTTCAAAGGAATACCTAATTTTGCATATGTTTCCAATAGCTTAGGATCCACATCTTCCAGTGATTTGGGTTTCTCTTCTGCCATCGATTTAGGCCGAGCGTAATAGTAGATATCCTGAAAATTGATCTTCGGATAATCCACCATTGCCCAGTCAGGTTCTTCCATTTTCTGCCAGCGGGCAAAAGCTTCAAGGCGCCAATCAAGTAGCCACTCTGGTTCTTCATTACGTTCAGAAATCAGACGTACAATGTCTTCAGTTAGCCCAAGTGGCGCATATTCGATCTCAATATCTGTCTCAAAGCCGTATTTATACTTACCGCCTAAAGCTGTCACCGCGTTTACGGTTTCTTCTTCTACACCATCTTTTACGATTACATCGTTCATTTGTCTTCCTTTACGCCGCTTTTGCGTTGAATTTTTTATATGATTTTTGCCAAGCCGAGACAAAGCCATCAATTTCATCTTTTGTATTTGTAGGGCCTAGCGAGAGCCGGATGGCAGACGTCGCCGTCACGTCGTTAAACCCCATTGCTTGTAAAACACGGCTGGCTTTCACTTTGCCGCTGGAACAGGCCGACCCTGCCGAAATCGCATAACCTGCTAGATCCATTTGCATCACTTGAGTTTCGCCTTTCCAACCCGGAATTGCAAAGTTACTGGTGTTGGGTAAACGTTTTGCAGTCTTACCAAAGATAATGACTTCAGGGGCAACCTCAACAATTCGCGCCTCAAGATAATCGCGTAATTCAGCTACCTGATCCCAAATCCCGTTGGTTAGATCTTGCATCGCCGCTTTCGATGCTGCGCCAAACCCTGCGATACCAATAACATTTTCCGTGCCAGAACGCCGCCCCTGCTCTTGCCCGCCACCTTTTATTTGTGATGCGATATCAATACCTTGCTTTAACACAAGAGCGCCAACACCTTTTGGCCCTCCAACTTTATGTGCAGATAACAAGGCAAAACGAACACCAGCCCAGTCAAAGGCGCACGGTGTTTTACCAAAGGCTTGAACATAATCAGACAAATACAAACCTTCAGGTAAAGCTTGCAAAATACCTGTTTCACTATTTGCGGCTTGCAGGCTGCATTCTTCGGGCACGGTCAGCTCAACAATGCCGTTGGTATCTGCATTTAGATTTGAGTTTGACCAGGCAGAGATGCAGTCATGTTCGATCCCTGCGGCTTGAATGTTATTATCGGCCAAAACCAATGTTGCAGCCTCGGTCGCCCCTGACGTAAACGTAATATCAGCAGAACCAGCCCCGAATGTATCTTGTATTTGCCCACGCGCCTTCTCGATAATCCTTTTGGCAGCACGGCCCTCTGCATGCACACTGGATGGATTACCCACTACATCCATTGCCGCAATCATCGCGTCTCGGGCTTCAAGCCGTAAGGGGGCTGTTGCATTCCAATCCATATAAACGCGGTTCATTCCGCGTCCACCACTTCAAAAAGCGAAGGCACTGCGGGACAGGGTGCTAAGTGGTTTCCAATGACATCAGACAGGCGCGTCTGGTGTAAAAATACATACACCTGTGCCGACAAGCTTTCCCATAAACGATTATTGAGTGATTGAGCCCGGCTGCCTGATAAAGCCCCAGTGGCGCCTGCCCCTTTCGACAAAGCGTCCATGCTTTCATCCACAGCACCCAAGACTTCAGACACCCGAATAGCATCTGCATTCATCGCCAATCGATATCCACCACCTGGCCCGCGGATAGAATCGACAAATCCCGCGCGGCGTAATTTAACAAATAATTGTTCCAGATAATTCAAAGAAATATCCTGCCGTTTTGAGATTTCCGCCAGTGAAACTGTCCTTCCATTACCTTCTGTGGCAATATCGATCAGCGCAATCATTGCATATCTGCCTTTTGTGCTTAGTTTCACAAGACTTTCCTGTCGTTTTGGTTGACGCCGAGGCTATGAAGCCTTAGTCAGTTATGTTTGAAAAAGGGTCTGAAATGCCCTGATTTAGAATAGTTCTAAAGTTTCTGAGTGATACTGTCAACTAATGGCTGTCACTTTACGCTTATAAAAATCGGAGTGCTCAGCACAATGCCAGAAATCATATTCCCCGGCCCAGAAGGTCGCTTGGAAGGTCGCTATCATCCACAAAAAAACATCAAAGATGCACCGATTGCAATCATATTGCATCCGCACCCGCAATTTGGCGGCACGATGAATAATAAAGTGGTCTATAATCTACATTATGCCTTTTATAACATGGGTTTTAACGTGATGCGTTTCAACTTTCGTGGCGTAGGCCGGTCACAAGGTGAATATGATCAAGGTATTGGTGAATTGTCAGATGCTGCCTCTGCGCTTGATTACTTGCAAGCTATGAACCCAAATGCCAAACATTGCTGGGTTGCCGGCTTCAGCTTTGGCGCATGGATTGGCATGCAGCTTTTGATGCGCCGCCCAGAGATTTCCGGTTTCATCAGCGCATCACCCCCTGCAAATATGTATGATTTTAGCTTTCTGGCACCCTGCCCAGCTTCGGGATTGATTATCAACGGTTCATCCGATCGTGTTGCACCTCCTGTAGACACAGAAGAACTGGTGTCAAAACTGCATGAGCAAAAAGGCATTACAATCACTCATGAAGTTCTGGAAGGGGCTGACCATTTCTTTAAACAAGAAGAACATATGGATCTCATGTTGCAGACCGTAGATGAATATGTTCGCCGTCGGATAACCGAAACCACACGTTAAGGATTAGAAATCATCCCCCCTGAAACAGGTTCTTTGCAGCCTGTTGTCGTGGGGGATGATGTTGGTAAGCCGTATAAAACACGCACCGCAAGATATCCAAAAGCCTGTGCTTCCAGCATATCCCCGTCAAGCCCAACCACCTCGCAAGCTTCAACCCTGTCGCCCAGTCTTTGGCGTAGTGCATTCATTAATGATATATTGTGGCGACCACCGCCACATATCAGCCAGCGGTACGGATCATAAGGGAAATGCATTTGAGCGGCATAAACACAAGAGGCAGCTAAGGCCGTTAATGTAGCGGCAGCATCTTCAGTTGATAAAGGCTCGACCAAAGCGGATATTTCCATAAAACTATTTCGATCTAGTGATTTAGGTGGTTCTTTTAAGAAGTATTTATTCTCGAATATTTTCTCCAGAATATCCGTATGTACAGTACCTTTAGCTGCAATTGCACCATCTTTATCATAAGGCAGGCCTAATCGCGCAAACAGTAGGTCATTGATCGGTGCATTTGCCGGCCCGGTATCAAACGCGATTAATGCGTCGGCTCTTTCAGGTGAATATTTTGATCCGTCCACTAAGGTTACATTGCCAACACCACCAAGGTTCACAAATGCGACAGGTCTTTGCATGCCCAGTTGGCGCGCACATGCGTGGTGAAAAAATGGGGCCAAAGGCGCACCTTGGCCGCCTGCTTGCATATCTTGTGTGCGAAAATCCCAAACCACCCTTTTGCCAGTGGCACGGGCCAAATGGGCCCCGTCGCCAATTTGATGTGTACGTCCTGCATTCGGATCATGTGCCAAGGTTTGCCCGTGAAAGCCAACGATTTGACTTTCTGGGAAATGATCGATCATTTCAAGATGAGCATCATGCACGATTTTTTCTGCCGCTTTTAAAGCCGCAGCATCACCTTCAGGCCAAAGCCCCATAGCCGCAGCAATTGTATCTTTCTCTGCATTTGAATAAGGTCTGAAATGGCGTGCGCCAAAGGCATGAATACCTTTCCCGTCGGTCATCAACATCGCCCCATCAACACCATCCATCGATGTGCCTGACATCAATCCCAATGCCCAAATCGGTTCTAATTGCGCCAAGTCTCTTTCCTTTCGCGAAATTCAAGCTATACACTCTTTTGCTACATCAAAGGACGATAAACACATGACTTACAAGCCCAAATCAGAGTTTTTGACCGTTATGGTCGAGCGGGGCTTCTTACAGGACTGCACAGACCTGGAGGGGCTTGACACACGCCTGCTCAAAGGTCCTTTGCGCGCCTATATCGGCTTTGATGCAACGGCGACCAGCCTGCACATCGGATCACTTATACAAATTATGATGCTACGATGGCTGCAAAAAACCGGCAATGCACCTGTTGTCTTGATGGGGGGCGGCACATCCAAAGTTGGCGACCCGTCTGGCAAAGATGAAAGCCGCCAGTTAATCAGCACTGAAACTATTGATCAAAACATCGCGGGCATTCGCAAGGTTTTTGACAAGTACATTGATTTTGGTAACACAGATACTGATGCCATTATGGTTAATAATGCCGACTGGTTAGACAACCTGAACTATGTTGAGTTTTTACGTGATTACGGCAAACATTTCACCATCAACCGGATGATTGCAATGGAAAGCGTTAAGCTGCGCCTTGATCGTGAACAAGCTTTGACGTTCCTTGAATTCAATTACATGCTATTACAAGCTTATGACTTTATGGAATTGAACCGAAAGTATGATGTTGATTTGCAAATGGGTGGTTCAGACCAGTGGGGTAATATTGTCAACGGTATTGATCTAACGCGTCGCATTAACCAACAGCAGGTTTTTGGTATTACCACGCCATTGTTAACCAAGGCAGATGGCTCGAAAATGGGCAAATCCGCAAGCGGTGCTATCTGGCTGAATGAGGATAAGCTCAGTTCTTACGATTTCTGGCAGTTCTGGCGCAATACACTGGATGCCGATGTTGGAAAATTCTTGCGCTTGTTCACTGAGTTGCCATTAGACGAATGCGCGCGCCTTGGTGCATTAGAAGGCTCTGAAATTAATCAGGCCAAAATAAGACTGGCCAATGAAGTCACCACACTTTGCCATGGTAGCAAAGCTGCAAAAGCCGCTGAGACCACGGCTATAGAGGTTTTTGAAAAAGGTGGCGTTGGTGACGATCTGCCCACTTTGGAACTTAGTAAGCAAGATATTGGTGACGGTATCAGCTTCACCCAACTTCTGGTGCGATCAGGTCTTGTGACCAGCGGCAAAGATGCCAAACGTGCAATCGCTGGTGGCGGAGCTAAATTGAACGATGCCCCGGTAACGGATACAGGGCTAATGTTGACACAAGAAGATATTGCCCAGACACCCAAAATATCTTCCAGTAAAAAACGCCACGCTTTGGTTAAATTAACCCCCTAACATCCACACCCCGTTGGGGTGGAATGCATGGAAAGAAAAGGCAAAGGCAACATCATGAGCGATGTCTTTGCCTGTTTTTGCATCCCGCACCCTAATTGCACCGACATCCCTGCCCTTGGCAATACTGCGAGTGTCCAATGCGGATGCAGTGCCAGATTTCCATGTAATATGCAGCCCAACTTCATCAATTACTGAGGTTTTTTTGAACCGTTCCAACGGCCAGGCACGGGTGCCAACGACGACCACACGTTCCAATGGATGGATATCATGTGGCGGATTTTCACCTTTATATAAAAAGGGCTGCGCGGTATCATATCCTGCATATGGGTTCGCCCCATAACGCCGTTTGGATTTTGTCGGTTCTCGCATCACAATTGCTTGCGGGTTGCGTGCTTTGAAATCCGCCCAGCTTTCTGTCCAGCTGGGTATTGTTTTTAATGTGACCCCGGTCATCTCACCAATAATACCTACCCCCATAAACTGTTGCCACCAGCTTTCGGTTTCATGGTCATACATGACCATATCCGAATAACGTAACTTGCCAGTTACCCCCATGGTCAATATGCGCCCATTGATACGCCGGTCATAAGTAATACCGGAATTGCATAATGGGCAAAATGTCACCGCAATAGGCACATCACCTATGACATCATTCACAATCTCATGCCACATCAGGTACCGGATAGGATAGGCGCGCGGTACCTGCCCTGGTAATTCAACGGTCATAACCGGCTCTCTGCTGCCAATCTTTTGTTCATCAACCGCTTTGTGAAAGTCTGGTTTTAGAATAGCAGGAATACCATCTTTACCCGGCCCGCTGCTAAAAATTTCATTATATTCAATGGATTTTTTAGTAAAATCAGTATCTGGCCATTCATCTTTCCAATGGTTCACTTGCGCGAATGCGGTCCCGGCAATAAACAAACCTATCAATAATATATATGTAAAACGAAACATCGCAGTCTTCCCTTTCATTTATTACCTATAAGGCTGGCAATCATAGTCAGTTGGCGTGTATATTGTTAAAACCCTTACATGTTATTTACGTTATAAAAAGCCTCATCACGAGGTTTTGAAAAAACAAAGGCGACCCGATGGATCGCCTTTATTTCTTTTCAATTTTTAAAAAATCTACTCGTCTGACTTAATCCAAACCCGTTTCATATAATCAGGCGTTGAAGCCACGGCACCATTTGCAGATTTGCTGCCTTTTTTGATTTTATCTACGGTTTTCTGGCCCTTAACTACTTGTCCAAACACTGTGTATTGGTTGTTCAAAGCCGGATAATCATTAAACATTATGAAAAACTGCGCATTAGCAGAGTTCGGGTCTTGCCCACGCGCCATACCAAGCGTGCCGGTTTTAAATGGAATTTCCGAAAACTCTGCAGGCAAGTTTGGGTATTTAGAGGCACCACTTCCTGCATAACGTGGGTTAAAGCTATCTTTGTTGCCGTTTTGCACATCGCCAGTTTGCGCCATAAAACCAGCGATTACACGGTGAAACACCACATTGTCATATGTTCCTTCGCGAGCCAGCTTCTTGATGCGTGCCACATGCTTTGGCGCCACATCAGGCAGCAATTCAATCTCGATCACACCAGGATTATGGCCAGCAACTTCGATCATCAGTGTATTTTCCGCACTTGCCGCCCATAAAGAACCTGCAAATGTCAGGGCGATGGCAAGTGTTGCAAAAAACCGCATCACAGATCTGCGGCCACTTTAACAGAAATCATTGTATCAGGCTCCATTGGCGGCTCCCCTTTTTTGATTTTATCCACATGTTCCATGCCTTCAATCACGCGGCCATAAACCGTGTATTGGTTGTTCAGAAAGTGGTTATCACTAAAGTTGATGAAAAACTGTGAATTAGCACTGTCAGGTGAAGCGGAACGCGCTGCCCCTATGGTGCCGCGATCATGTGGCAGTTTAGAAAACTCTGCAGGTAAATCACCCAAGTCAGAGCCACCTGTGCCTGCACGAGACAAATTGAAACCTTCGCCTGTGTTACCATTAGCCACATCGCCGGTTTGCGCCATGAAACCATCGATTACACGGTGAAACACCACATTGTCATACTTGCCGCTACGTGCCAGTTCTTTCATACGCGCGGTATGTTTAGGTGCCACATCAGCCAGCAGCTCAATCGTCACGTTTCCGTGCTTCAGTTCTATAACAATCGTGTTTTCAGGATCTTTGATCTCAACCATTTTGGTCTCCATTTTTTTGAATTCGGCGCACCCTAGTATAGTGTGCGCATAAGGAAAAGCCCGTGTTTTAGGGTTTTTTGAATTTTGCTATCAAAGCTTGTTCAACATCTTGAGTGACAAATTTAGAAACTGTTCCATCCAGACGGGCAATTTCCTTAACCAATCCCGATGCAATTGCTTGATGTTTGGCCTCGGCCATTAAAAACACTGTTTCAATCTCTGGGTTCATTGCCCGGTTCATACCGACCAGAGCATATTCATATTCAAAATCGGAGACCGCGCGCAGACCGCGGATGATCAGTTTTGCCCCTATTTGATCAGCTTTGGAAATCAACAGGTTTTCAAAAGGTTCAACAACAACCTCAGTTTTACCTGTGTTCATGGTTCCAACGTTTTGCTCGATCATGGCGACCCGTTCTTCAAGTGAAAACAGCGGTCCTTTGTCACGGTTAATAGCCACACCGACAACCAGACGGTCAACCAACACACAAGCCCGTTGTATAATATCGATATGTCCCATTGTTATCGGATCAAAGGTTCCGGGATATAATCCTATGCGCAAAATAGTCTCCTTGGACATTCCTTTACCCACTGGAACAATAACAAACCCGCGCCGTCAAGCGGGTTTTGTCGCTTCTTTCTGTTTTACAACATCGCGCATGCCTTTGATCAGCCGTTCTGCAAAGCGGTTAAACCGCCCCACACGCCTATCTCCTTCATGGCGCACCAGATAAAAACTACGTGTAATCGCCAGTTCTTGTTTAAATATAAACTGGAGATCTGGAAAATTAGGCATGGCAAAATCATGCACAACCCCCAAACCTGCGCCCTGATTAATCATATTGATCTGCACAGACACTGAATTTGAGGCAAGACTAGGGGATGGTTTTAGCCCAAATTCGGATAGGTAATCCAATTCTTTGTCAAAAATCAGGTCAGGAATATAGCCAATGATCGGATGTTGTTTGATATGTTCGAACTTCTTTAAATCCGGATGTGCCGCAATATAAGCCTTTGTTGCGGCCAAATGCAGTTGATAATCCGTGACCTTTTGCACGACCAAACGTCCGGCTTGCGGTGGTGAAACTGTAACCGCCATATCTGCCTCACGTTTGGACAGGTTTAATACCCGCGGAATAGCCACAATCTGAATTTCCAGATCAGGGTTTTCACGTGAAATTTCGGCACAAACTTCTGGCAGTAGAAAATTGGCGCTGCCGTCTGGCGCACCAACCCTAATAGCCCCACTCATCTGGTCGGTGGGCCCGCTTACTATCTCTTGAGCTGATAATGAGGATTGTTCCATTTCAGCTGCATAGATTATCAACCGCTCTCCAGCATCCGTCAAATTATAGCCTTGTGGGGTTTTAACAAATAATCGTGCGCCCATACGCTCTTCTAATCGTGCTATCCTGCGCCCTAACGTGCTAGGGTCCATTTTTAATTTCTTACTCGAGGCGGTTAAGCTATTGCTGCGCCCGACATGTAAAAATACTTTTAAGTCGTCCCAATTCATCACGACGCTCCCCCGGTGCTGCAAAAATGCAAAATGAACCTGCTATATTTGCCGTTTAAAAAGTGAAAACGCAAGCCTATAGTACACGCAATCATTTCGAAAAACGGGAGACTTCCATGCAAGAGCTTACACATTACATCAACGGTCAGCACGTCAAAGGCACGTCAGGGCGTTTTTCAGATATTTATAATCCAGCAACAGGTGAAGTACAGGCACAATGCCCGCTGGCCAGTGTTGAAGAGATGAACGCTGCTGTAGAGATAGCACAAGCTGCTCAACCAGCATGGGCTGCCACCAATCCACAACGCCGCGCTCGAGTGATGATGCGTTTTGTGGCGCTTATGAACCGCGACATGGATAAACTGGCAGAAGCCCTATCCCGCGAGCATGGCAAAACTTTACCAGATGCCGCAGGCGACGTGCAGCGCGGTCTTGAAGTGGTTGAATACTGTATTGGTGCGCCTGAGTTGCTGAAGGGCGATTATACTGACAACGCTGGTCCGGGCATTGACATGTATTCCATGCGCCAAGCACTGGGTGTTACAGCAGGTATCACGCCTTTCAACTTCCCCGCCATGATCCCGATGTGGATGTTTGCGCCTGCCATCGTATGTGGCAATGCCTTTATCTTGAAACCATCCGAGCGTGATCCATCTGTTCCTTTGATGCTGGCCGAACTGCTGGAAGAAGCAGGCTTGCCAAAAGGTATCATCCAGGTGGTGAACGGTGACAAGCAAGCTGTTGATGCAATTTTGGACAATGATGTGATCCAGTCTGTTGGCTTCGTAGGCTCTACGCCTATTGCTGAATACATTTATGGACGCGGCTGTTCTAACGGCAAACGCGTTCAATGTTTCGGTGGTGCAAAAAACCACATGATTATCATGCCAGACGCCGATCTTGACCAAGCAGCAGATGCACTTCTGGGCGCGGGCTATGGTGCAGCGGGTGAACGTTGCATGGCCATTTCCGTCGCTCTGCCTGTTGGCGAAGAAACAGCAAACCGCTTGATTGCCAAGCTGGCTCCACGCGTTGAAGCCCTGAAAGTAGGCCCTTACACGAGCGGCAATGATGTAGACTTTGGCCCAGTGGTTACAGCCGCCGCAAAAGAAAATATCCTTGGCCTTGTTAAATCTGGTGTCGATGCCGGTGCAAAACTGGTTGTCGATGGTCGTGATTTCAGCCTGCAAGGCTATGAAGACGGTTTCTTTGTAGGCGCGCATCTGTTCGATCACGTAACTACGGATATGGATATCTACAAAAAGGAAATCTTTGGCCCTGTTCTGTCAACAGTTCGTACCGAATCTTACGAAGAAGCTTTGAGAATTGCCATGGATCACGAATATGGCAATGGTATTGCGATCTACACCCGTGACGGTGACACCGCGCGTGACTTCGCTAACCGTATTAATGTTGGTATGGTTGGCATTAACGTACCGATCCCTGTACCTTTAGCTTACCATACTTTTGGTGGTTGGAAAAAATCTGTCTTTGGTGATTTGAACCAACATGGGCCAGATGCATTTAAATTCTACACCCGCACCAAAACCGTAACCGCTCGCTGGCCGTCAGGTATCAAAGAAGGCGGCGAGTTCAGCATTCCTGTGATGGAATAAATCCATGAAGATCGGATTTATTGGATTAGGAAATATGGGATCCCCAATGGCGGCCAATCTGGCCGCCGCAGGGCATGATGTAGCAGGTTTCGACCTTACTGCAGAATGCCCGACCGGGGTTGCCAAAACCACAACAGCTGTTGAAGCTGCCACTGGGGCTGACGTTGTTATCACGATGCTGCCCAACGGCACAATCTTACGTGCTGTTGCCACAGATATCATTCCTGTAATGGCAAAAGATGCTGCCTTTGTAGATTGCTCGACAGTCGATGTAGACTCTGCGCGTACTGTCGCGAATGATGCTACCAATGCAGGCCTTCTTGCTGTTGATGCACCCGTTTCTGGTGGTGTCGGTGGCGCATCTGGTGGTACTTTAACTTTCATGGCAGGTGGCTCTGAAATTGCGTTTGCTAAAGCGCAACCACTGTTTGACATTATGGGCCAAAAAGCTGTGCATTGCGGCCCGTCAGGTAACGGTCAAGCTGCCAAGATTTGTAATAATATGATCTTGGGTGCGACTATGATTGCAACCTGCGAAGCCTTTGCCTTAGCTGATAAATTAGGTTTGGACCGTCAATCAATGTTTGACGTGGTCAGCACTTCATCAGGGTATAGCTGGACAATGAATGCTTATTGCCCCGCCCCAGGTATTGGCCCTCAAAGCCCTGCGGATAACAGTTATAAACCAGGTTTTGCAGCTGAATTGATGCTTAAAGATCTGCGTTTATCACAACAAGCTGCAAAAAGTGTTGATGCTGATACCCCGATGGGAGAACGTGCGACCGAATTATATACAGAGTTTGTTGAAAATGAAGGTGGGTTAGGGTCAGATTTTTCTGCCATGCTGCCAAGATTTGAGAAAAAAGGACGGGGTTAATTTTTGCCTGCTCAGATCGCCCGTAATGAATATTCGGGCGATCCATTCCAAACCAACTCCCATTGTGCACCTGGCCTGACATTTTGTATAATACAGGGGTCAAAAGCTACAAAACACTGGCCCTTTGCACGCCTAACCGACGGGTATAACAATCCGCGATACCCCAGATTTCGGAGTTCTACGGCAAGTTTTTGCCCGGCCAAATAGCCAGTATCAGGATTATCATTCAACGCACCATGTGTAGGTTGATCCGCAAGGTCAGGGAAATCTCCGATAAAATCAGCTAGCAACTCTACATAACGGACAGTATCTTCATAAATACGAATGTAACTCAATTCGCGACTTCGGTGAAAACCAACCTCTGCGGCAGATGTTTCCAATGTATAACTACAATACCATGCGCCACGCCCGCCAGAATTAAACCGGTTACCTGTTGCACGGGTATAGGTGAAAGCCGCATTTATATGACTATTGCCATAAGCTTTAAAATCCTGCGTGCGCCGCTCATAAGCCAGCTCTCGTCGGTCAAGTTCCAAAGATCCTTGACGTTCAGTCATCAGGCGAGCATTTGTCAGCCCTTCGAGCTCAGCCAGAATTCCGGCTTCCTCATCTGTATCAACAAGGCCACGTAAAACAGGTGGTTTGTGATGCGTTGAAGGGATCAAACGTATAAGCCCTCGATCATTGATTTCAGTAATTTTCAAATGCCGCCTCTTAACGCATCCAAATAATTACGTACTAATAAAAATTTTGGCAAACCGCCATTGATCAAGGCATCTATCGGCCGGTGACCTTCAAATTCTGGTCCACGATTTTGCATTTTTATCCATTGTGATGCAATGGGCTTATCAAAATACAACTCAATCGACTTGTATATACCCACTATCGCACTGAGACGCAGCATTTGGTCATGCGTAATATCTCCAGAATAACCTGCTTTACGGGCTCTTTTCCAAGTGGAAACAGACATATCAGCAAGTTTAGCAGCTTCAGGAATAGTTAAAGACCAACGGTCTGCAATCTGCGAAAAAGCTTTTAATGCAACAGATTTTAATTCTGGCTCTTGATGTTTGAACGCCGCTAACATGTTTTGCCTCCTGCACTAAATTATAGTCCATTTGGATCAAAAGTAAAGGTCATATGGACTACATATTATCGACAGGTTTAACGCAAACGTCTGTAATTACATCCCGCGGATCATATCGACCATAGCAGAGTTTTCACTGGCCATTTCTTCAAGCCGTGCTTTAACCACATCACCAATTGAAATCAGCCCGATGAGTTTACCGCCTTCTAATATAGGCATGTGGCGAAATCGCCCTTTGGTCATGGTTTCCAATACCATCTGCGCGCTGTCTGATTTAGAACAACATAAAACTGCCCCTGTCATCATGTCACCGACTTTTTCGCTTAAACAGGCAGTGCCACGTTTGCCCATTTCGCGGATAATATCACGTTCAGACAATATGCCATCGATCGTATGGCCATCATTGCTGACAATTAGTGCGCCTACACGATGTGCCGATAAGTCAGATACAGCATCATCAATCGTCTGCTCTTTAGTGATTGTATAAATCTTATTACTAGGTTTAGTTTTAAGTATATTTTGCACTAGCATTAAAGTGGCCTCCTGTTTGTACTTATCCCAAGCGTAGCACAAAAAAGATATCAGGTCACATAGGATCTAAATTTTATATCAGTTGCGATATTTTACGTTTGCAACATATCTTTCAAATAGTACCCTGTGTGACTGTCTTTAGCTTTAGCAACATCCTCAGGGGTACCAACGGCCACAATCCGCCCGCCGCCATCACCGCCCTCTGGCCCGATATCAATAATATGATCCGCAGTTTTTACGACATCTAAGTTATGTTCAATAACGATCACTGTATTGCCTTGATTGACTAGTTCATGAAGGACTTCTAGCAGTTTTCGAACGTCTTCAAAATGTAACCCGGTGGTTGGTTCATCTAGAATATAAAGCGTTCGTCCAGTAGATCGCTTGGCCAGCTCTTTGGATAACTTTACCCGCTGAGCCTCGCCTCCTGATAAGGTCGTTGCAGATTGGCCTACTTTAATATAGCCTAAACCCACCCTTAATAATGCAGTCATTTTATCGCGAATACTGGGGACGGCTTTAAAAAAGATTTCAGCTTCTTCCACTGTCATATCCAGCACATCTGCAATACTATTGCCTTTGAATAGCACTTCTAATGTTTCGCGATTATACCGTTTCCCACGGCAGGTTTCACATTCCACGTAAACATCTGGCAGAAAATGCATCTCGATCTTGATTAATCCATCGCCCTGACAGGCTTCACACCGCCCCCCCTTCACGTTGAAGCTGAACCGACCTGGTTTGTAACCGCGTGTTTTGGCTTCGGGCAAGCCGGCAAACCACTCTCGAATGGGGGTGAACGCGCCTGTGTATGTCGCGGGATTTGATCGTGGCGTACGTCCAATTGGTCTTTGGTCTATATCAATCACTTTATCAAGAACCGTCAATCCGTTCACGGCCAGACAAGGTGCGGGTGTCTGCTTTGCACCGTTCAACCGCATAGATGCGGTTTTGAATAAAGTCTCGATTGTCAGTGTTGATTTGCCGCCCCCTGAGACCCCGGTTACACAAACAAATTTACCCAATGGAAATTCAGCTGTGATATTTTTCAGGTTATTTCCGGTTGCCCCTTCTACGGTAACAACCTTGCCGTTACCTTTTCTTCGAACTTTCGGGATACTAATTTCACGTTCACCAGTAAGATACTGACCCGTAATGGATTTTTTTGATTTTAAAATTTGTTTTGGAGTGCCGCGTGCTATTATTTCACCGCCGTGGATACCCGCTCCGGGGCCAATATCCAACACGTAATCTGCGGTGCGAATAGCTTCCTCATCATGTTCCACCACGATCACGGTATTGCCTTGATCGCGCAAATTTTTAAGCGTCACCAACAGCCGGCCGTTATCACGTTGATGTAAACCAATAGATGGTTCATCCAGCACATAAAGCACCCCGGTCAAGCCTGAACCGATTTGAGATGCCAACCTGATACGTTGACTTTCACCGCCTGACAAAGTACCTGAGGCGCGCGATAATGTCAGGTAATCCAATCCGACATTGACCAAAAAACCCAAACGTTCTCGTATTTCTTTCAAAATAGCGATTGCAATGGCATTTTTTTGCTTGGTAAGGCTTTCTGGCACGGCTTCAATCCAGTCTAAAGCTTCTTTTATTGACAATTGAACAACCTGCCCCACATGCAAATCACCAATTTTCACAGCCAAAGCTTCTGGCCTCAACCGATAGCCATCACACACCACACAATGGCGGTTATTTTGATATCTTTCAAATTCATCACGAACCCAATTACTGTCAGTTTCGCGATAACGTCGCTCCATATTCGGGATGACACCTTCAAAGTTGCGCGTCACTTCATAAACCCGGCCTGCATCATCGTAACGGAATTTGATTTCTTGATCGCCCGATCCACGCAGCATCACTTGTTGCACCTTTTTTGGCAGATCACGCCAGGCTAAATCTTTATCAAACCCGTAATGCTTTGAAATAGCTTCAATCGTCTGACGAAAATATGGTGACTTGCCCTTAGCCCATGGTGCCAAAGCACCATCATATAAAGACAGCCGCGTATCAGGTACCATTAGGCGTTCATCAAAGAACAATTCCACCCCAAGCCCGTCACAATCAGGACAGGCCCCAAAGGGCGCATTAAACGAAAATAGCCGAGGTTCAATTTCTGATATGGTAAAGCCTGAAACAGGGCAGGCAAAGTTTTCCGAGAAAGTAATCCTTTCAGGATCACCTTCTTTGGGGGAAGTTTCCAGAATTAAGATCCCATCGGCTAAATCAAGAGCCGTACGCAAACTGTCTGCCAGACGTGTCTCCAAACCTGCACGCACGACAATGCGGTCAACAACGACATCTATATTATGGCGATATTTCTTATCTAATACCGGGGCATCATCCAATTCATAGAATTCCCCATCAACCTTAATTCGTTGAAACCCTTGCTTTTTAAGATCTTGAAATTCCTTGCGATATTCACCTTTTCGGTCACGCACAATCGGAGCCAAAAGATAAGCACGCGTACCATCTTGCATTGCCATTATCCGATCGACCATCTCAGACACTTGTTGCGCTTCAATCGGCAGCCCCGTTGTAGGTGAATAAGGGGTGCCTACACGGGCAAAAAGCAACCGCATATAATCGTAGATTTCAGTCACCGTACCTACGGTAGACCGTGGGTTTTTTGATGTGGTTTTCTGTTCTATTGATATTGCCGGTGACAGGCCAGCAATATGATCCACATCGGGTTTTTGCATCATATCCAGAAATTGGCGTGCATAAGCTGACAGGCTTTCGACATAACGCCGTTGGCCTTCCGCATAAATCGTATCAAACGCCAACGATGATTTACCAGAACCCGATAACCCGGTGATGACCACAAGCTTATTACGTGGAATATCTACATCGATATTTTTTAGATTATGTTCACGCGCGCCGCGAATTTCAATATTTTTTAGTTCAGACATTTAAGCAACCTATTCGTGTTCCCAACTATGTAGTTGGACACAGCAAAGATGCCAGTGAAATAAAAAGAACACAAGAAGAACATTCATTAAATATTAAGATTTATCTGCCAAGTATCTTGCGCACGTAATGGCGGGTCTCTTTATAAGGTGGCACACCGTTGTATTTTGCCACTGCTTGAGGGCCTGCATTATAAGCTGCAAGCGCTAGGCGCCACGTGCCAAACTTACGGTGCATTTTGGCCAAGTATCGCGCACCACCTTCCAGGTTTTGCTTAGGATCACGCGGGTCAACGCCTAAATTACGCGCGGTTGCAGGCATTAACTGTGCCAAGCCATATGCGCCGACCGGTGATTTAGCGCGTGGATTCCAGCCGCTTTCTTGTTGCACAAGGCGGTTAAACAAATCTACTGGTACACCGTATTTACGGGCAGCGGCCTCTGCCATTGTTTTATAGGCACCTTTATATTTACCATTATAACGCGCAGAATATCCGTAATCTATCGTGCGGCCTGTGATCAGTTTGCTTGAACCACTGTACTGCTTTGATAAACGTTTTTCGATTAGATTGCTGTGTAAGCTGGAAATGCGACGTGAATTTGAAGATTTTGATGACTTAGAAAGCCCTGCGGCCTGTATTGGCCCAGACACAATTAAGCTTAGCGCCATTAATATAAGAAAGCCTTGTGTCATCAATTTGCCCATTTGATTATTCACCTAAGATGCTCTTTAGCCGTTTTATTCAGATTTGAACAGTCTTAGGTTAATTTTACACGGTTTCGGCATAATTCATCTTTTCTTCACCCCGATCAGATGTTCTAACGGTTATTAACCAAGATTAAACGATAGATTCGATGGGGAGGCCATAATGGCAGGCAGTTTAAATAAAGTAATGATAATCGGAAATTTGGGGGCTGACCCGGAAGTGCGCACTTTTGGCAATGGCGGTCGTGTCTGCAATCTACGTATTGCCACCTCTGAAAGCTGGCGTGATAAAAACACAGGCGAACGCCGTGAAAAAACCGAATGGCACACGGTTGCAGTATTTTCCGAAGGTCTGGTTAAGATCTGCGAACAATACCTAAAAAAAGGCTCAAAAGTCTATGTTGAAGGCGCATTGCAAACCCGTAAATGGCAAGATCAATCTGGTAATGACCGGTATTCGACTGAAGTTGTACTGCAAGGTTTTGGCGGCACGTTAACCATGTTGGACGGCCGCTCAGGTGGCGGCGGTGGTAATGACTATGCACAAGGCGGCGGCAACCAAAGCGGCGGTTACGGCAATCAAGCTGGCGGACAAGCACCCGCTTCCTCGAATAATGATCTGGATGATGAAATTCCGTTCTAGAGCACTTTAAGTAATAATCTATTAAAACAGCCTGTTAGAGTGAAATCTTCAGGCTGTTTTTTTATTTGTGGAAACATCTAAAGCCAAACCACAAAACATTGCGGTCTCATTAGAGTTCTGCTATATAAAACCACAACATCTAGTAGCTATAAAAAGATCGAGCAGACCGTGAGCGACGACATAGAAATTAAAGACGAGAACACCCCTGAACGCCCAGTATATGACGGGCCGCAGATCGCCATCGAAGAGGAAATGAAAACCTCTTATCTTGATTACGCAATGAGCGTGATCGTTAGTCGTGCGATCCCAGATTTACGCGACGGCCTGAAACCGGTTCACCGCCGTATTCTTTATGCGATGCATGAAACCGGAAACACGCACGAAAAATCCTACCGCAAAGCAGCCCGTGCTGTGGGCGATGTAATGGGTAAATACCACCCGCACGGGGATGCCGCTATTTATGACGCACTTGTACGCATGGCGCAGGATTTTTCGATGTCTTTGCCGCTGTTGGACGGGCAAGGTAACTTTGGCTCGATGGATGGCGATAACGCCGCGGCGATGCGTTATACTGAAGTGCGCATGGATAAGCCCGCCGCTTTCCTTTTGGCCGATATCGAAAAAGACACTGTTAACTTTCAGGATAACTACGACGGTAAAGATAAAGAACCAACTGTCCTGCCCGCGCGCTATCCTAATATGCTGGTCAATGGTGCAGGTGGTATTGCTGTGGGCATGGCCACGAACATTCCACCACATAACTTGGGCGAAGTGATAACCGCAACTCTTGCTCTGATCGAAGATCCGGATATGGACAGCCTTGCGTTGATGCAACATATACCCGCGCCTGACTTCCCGACAGGGGGGATTATTCTGGGCCGCACAGGGGCGCAAAAAGCTTATACAGAAGGGCGCGGCAGCGTCATTATTCGCGCTAAAACCCGTATTGAGGAAATCCGCAAAGACCGCTGGGCCATCATCTTAGATGAAATCCCTTATCAGGTTAACAAAGCCACGATGATCGAAAAAATAGCGGAACTTTCACGCGATAAGCGCATCGAAGGCATTGCTCATGTGCAAGATGAAAGTGACCGTATCGGTGTGCGCGTTGTTGTTGAGCTGAAACGTGATGCAACTGCTGAAGTTGTTTTGAACCAATTGTTTCGTTACACCCCTATGCAAACCAGTTTTGGCTGTAACATGTTGGCCCTAAACAATGGCCGCCCTGAACAACTAAACCTGCATGCATTTCTGGCCAGTTTCATCACTTTTCGTGAAGAGGTTGTGGCCCGTCGTACCGCGTTTGAATTACGCAAAGCCCGTGAACGCAGCCATGTGCTTTGTGGTCTTGCTGTTGCGGTATCTAATGTCGATGAAATCGTTACCACCATCCGCGCTTCGGCAGATCCTGCCTCTGCGCGCGAAAGCTTAATGACCCGAGCTTGGCCAGCCCATGACATTGTCGAATATATTAAGCTGATTGATGATCCAAGCCATACTGTTAATGATGACGGTACATATCATCTTTCTGAAATTCAGGCCCGTGCCATTCTAGAGCTGCGTTTGCAACGTCTGACCGCATTGGGTGTGAAAGAGGTTACGGATGAACTGCAAGAACTTGCGGCAAAAATTACCGATTATCTTAGCATCTTGCGTTCGCGTTCGCGTATTATGGCGATTATTACCGATGAACTGACTGAAGTGCGTGAAAAGTTCTCTGTCCCACGGCGCTCTGAAATCGTTGAATATGCTGGCGATATGGATATAGAAGACCTGATTGAACGTGAAGATATGGTCGTGACCATCACGAACTCAGGTTATATCAAACGCACCCAGTTAGCTGAATACCGCGCCCAAAAACGCGGCGGTAAAGGCACGCAGGGTATGAACACCAAAGATGAAGATTTCGTCACTAACCTGTTTGTTGCCAATACCCATACCGCTTTGTTGTTCTTTACTTCAGATGGCATGGTTTACACTTTAAAAACCTGGCGTCTGCCCTTGGGTGGGCGCAATGCGCGCGGCAAAGCCATCATTAATCTGCTGCCAATCCAGCAAGGCGTTTCAATTGCGGCCATCATGCCGATTGATGCACCCGAAGAAGATTGGAAAGACCTGCAAATCGTTTTTGCCAACTCCGAGGGCGGTGTGCGCCGCAACGCGTTATCAGATTTTACCAACGTAAAATCCAATGGCAAAATTGCCATGAAATTACCTGAAGGGGTTACTATTGTCGGTGTGCGGATTGCCACCGAGGAAGATGACTTCTTTCTGACCACAAGTATGGGCAAAGCCATTCGTTTCCCAACCACAGATGTGCGCGTTTTCAAAGGCCGCGATTCTTTGGGAGTACGTGGCATCAAACTGGCGCAAGGCGATCATGTGGTCTCAATGGCGGTCATCCGCCACGTTGTTGCCAGCCCTGATGAACGCAATGCATATTTCAAAATGCGCCGTGCTGTAACCGGCGAAGATGGCGGCGACGAAGCCACGGAAACAGATCTGGCCACTGAAAGATATGAAGAACTGACTGCACTGGAGCAATGGATACTAACCATAACCAAAGGCGGTTTTGGCAAACGATCTAGCGCACATGAGTATCGCGTTTCGGGACGTGGTGGCCAAGGTGTTGCGGCTGCTAATCTGGGGCGCCGGGATGACCGGATCATTGCATGTTTCACTGTAGAGGACGAAGATCAAATTATGCTGGCCACGTCGACCGGCCAATCTATTCGCTGCCCCGTCGCAGGCATTTCACGCCAGGGGCGTACTTCATCAGGCGTGACTGTCTTTAGTCTTGGTAAAGGTGAAGATGTGGTTTCTGTGGCCTATATCGCCGAAAGTTCTGACGAAGAAGAAACACCTGATACAAGCGAAGAGTAATATTAAGTTATATATTTTCACAAAGGGGGGCACAGCCCCCCTTTTCTTTTCATCCACACTGCCCTAAACCCGCGCCCATGACAAAACCCATCCATATCATCGGCGGCGGCATGGCCGGCTCTGAAGCTGCCTGGCAAATTGCCACTGCAGGCTTGCCCGTAATTATCCATGAAATGCGCCCCTGCGTTAAAACCTTTGCGCACCAGACAGAAAGTCTTGCAGAGCTAGTCTGCTCGAACTCATTTCGTTCTGATGATGATACGGCTAATGCGGTTGGGCTGTTGCATTGGGAAATGCGTCAAGCCGGATCAATTGTAATGGAAATGGGCGCGAAACACGCGGTACCGGCAGGCAGTGCCATGGCGGTTGATCGTGATGCGTTTAGCGCTGGTGTCACTGAAAAACTGTTAGCTCATCCGCTGATCACGCTGGAACGCGGTGAAGTTACAGGTCTGCCGCCCATTGACTGGGGCCAAACTATTATTGCCACAGGTCCGCTGACCTCACAATCCATGGCAGAAGCGGTTCTAACCGAAACCGACCAATCTTCGCTTGCATTTTTTGATGCTATTGCTCCGATCGTTTATGCTGAAAGCATCGATATGCAAAAAGCATGGTTCCAGTCGCGCTATGATAAGGGTGATACGGTTGAAGAACAAACTGCATACCTGAACTGCCCAATGGATGAAGCCCAATATAATACTTTCATCGACGCGTTATTGGCAGCAGAAAAAACCGAGTTTAAAGAATGGGAGCGCGATACCCCCTACTTTGAAGGCTGTTTGCCGATCGAGGTCATGGCAGAACGGGGCCGCGAAACCCTGCGTTGGGGTCCAATGAAACCCGTAGGTCTGACCAATCCGCATCAACCCGATGTCAAAGCCCACGCTATTGTACAATTGCGCCGCGATAATGCGCTAGGTACTTTGTTTAACATCGTAGGTTTTCAAACCAAGATGAAATACGGTGAACAAGCACGGGTTTTATCAATGATACCTGGATTGGAAAATGCCGAATTTGCCCGCTTGGGTGGTATCCATCGCAACACATTTATCAATTCGCCTTTGCTGCTGGATGACCAGATGCGCTTGAAATCACGGCCCAAAATTCGCTTTGCCGGCCAAATCACCGGTGTTGAAGGCTACGTTGAAAGTGCCGCAATGGGGATACTTGCAGGTCGCTTGGCGGCCCAAGAAGCCATTGGTATAATAAAGGTTTCACCACCAAACACCACGGCAATGGGCGCCTTGATCAGCCATATTACAGGTGGGGCTGAAGCAAAAACCTTCCAACCGATGAATGTTAACTTTGGCTTATTTCCACCAGTGGAAAATGTTAAAGGTGGGCGCCGAAACCGCAAAGAACGCTATTTAGCCTATACGGAACGCGCCAAAGCTGATTGGATAAGGTGGTTGCAGACAGCTTAACCACTCGTTAATATCTGAAATATGAGTAGCCACAAAGACCACTTATCCCAGGCATACGAGCTTGAAACAGTAAGCCAGATGCAAGAGTTCTATTCCGATTGGGCCGCTACTTATGATGCCGAGGTGTTAGAAAACGGCTACGCTACCCCTGAACGCTGCACGATTGCGCTGTCTGGTTTCACCACAGAAAAAGATATTACTATCTTAGATATCGGCTGTGGCACGGGCTTATCTGGAAAGTACTTATCCCTTGCAGGTTTTACCCGCATTGATGGCTGCGATGTAAATTCCGATATGCTTAAAATCGCTGAAACTCGAAAAATCTATAACCAGTTGTGGTTAACATCAATAAAAGATCCTTTGCCTTTTGAAGATGGCACTTATGACGCTATCACCGCTGTTGGTGTCATCGGTGTTGGCGGTGCACCTGTTGATTTGTTGTATGCTCTCTTTAAAAAGCTAAAAAGCGGCGGCATGGCGGTGTTTTCCTTTAACGATCATACTTTGAAAGCCCCAGAATATGAATGTGCTATCATGGCCCACACTGATTGCGGTGCTTTTCAGCTGTTACTCAAGGAACAAGGTGATCACTTGCCAGGTAAAGGCATAAAATCCACTGTTTATGTGATGCAAAAGCGGTGACTGTTGAACGTTTTGCCCCTTCCCCCACAGGGCATTTACATCTTGGGCACGCTTATTCCGCTTTATTAGCCTGGACTGCAGCCCGCAAAAATCGTGGTATATTTCTGCTGCGGATTGAAGACATAGACCAGCCCCGCTGTAAGCCCGAATTCGAGCAAGCTATTTACGATGATTTAACATGGCTTGGCTTATCATGGGCGCAACCCGTTATACGCCAATCTGAACGTTTATCTGCATATTATGCAGCTTTGCAAAAATTGATTGATCTCGACCTGTGTTACCCGTGTAAATGCACCCGCAAAGATATTACTCAATCAATGTCGGCCCCCCAAGAAGGTGCGCCCCTCGGCCCAGATGGCATAATTTACCCCGGCTCATGCCGTAACCGATCTATAGCACAACGCACTGAAACAGATGCAATCCGTTTGGATATGCGCAAAGCCGTCGCAATGCTTAACGCCCCGCTTAAGTACATAGAAGCATATGGCGCGACAGCAAAAACCATTAGTATCAATACAGCAGAATTGCACTTAGTGGTTGGTGATATCGTTCTGGCGCGTAAAGATATTGGTACATCTTATCATTTGTCAGTCGTAGTGGATGACGCTTACCAGAATATTACCCATGTTACACGTGGCCGTGATTTAAGCCTTGCGACACCTGTACATAGAGTGCTGCAAGAATTGCTTGGTTTCCCAAGTCCAATATACCGCCATCACAAGCTTATACGTGATGAAAATGGAAAACGCTTGGCCAAACGCCACGACGCTAAGGCACTTAGGAAATACCGTGATAACGGGGCCAGTCCGCACGATATTTATGAAATGCTTGACCTTAAAGCATAGGGGTATGCAGCTCAATTTCTTGACCATCTTGCACTTCTATAAAAAAGCAATTGCTGCGGTTGGTATGGCAAGCAGGCCCTGTTTGATCCACAGTGACCAACAGGCAATCACGATCACAATCCACACGCAACGATACCAGCTTTTGCAGGTGCCCTGATGTAAGGCCTTTTTTCCAAAATTCCTGCCTTGAACGTGACCAGTAAGTCACGTGACCAGAGCGCAAAGTTTCATCCACCGCGTCGCGGTTCATCCAAGCCATCATCAGAACTTCACCAGAGCCAACTTGTTGGGCAATCGCCGGGATCAGACCCTTTGCGTCGTATTTTAACGTTGCTGCATCGAATTTTGTCACTTTGATCACTTTCGCTTTGCTTTATTCTATCTGCGCCCTAAATATGTGTTTAACAAATGAAATGCAAAGGCCAAAATAATGGCAACAGATCAAGATTTAATGAAGCTCTATTCAGGGCGAATTCTGGCAATAGCAGCGGCTATTCCTTTAACCGAACGCCTTGACATGCCTGATGCAACGGTACGTAAACGCTCACCTTTATGCGGTTCCACTGTAGAGGTTGATGTGTGTGTTAAAGACGATATCATTACCGGCTTTGGCCAAGATGTAAAAGCCTGCGCTTTGGGACAGACCGCAGCTTCGGTTTTAGCTTCTCATGTTGTTGGTCTTTCAAAAGGGCAAATTTCCACAGGTCGTGACCAACTTCTTGCTATGCTTAAAAGCGATGGGGCAGTACCAGCTGCACCGTTTGATGAATTGGAAGTTCTGTTACCCGCGCGCGAATACGCAAATCGCCACGCATCTATAATGCTGGCCTTTGACGCCACTTTAGAAGCTATAAACCAAGCATAAAAAAACGCCGCAAACCAAATGGTTGCGGCGTTAAGTTAGAGCAAATCTATATCTGAAAAAGAGAGCTAAAGCGATCTTGTTCTGTTGAGGCATAGAACCGATAAAGCAGTATAATGGGTGGTAATAGTGCTTTGCGTTCCAGACAGATTGCAGGCGAAAACTTAAAAACTTGGCAGGTACAGGCCAACTGTTAAAATAACAAAAATAGCCATCAGTCCAAGAATATCTTCGATAAGAGCTTTGGGGGTGTGGGTCGCGAGCTTATTGATATGTTTCATATTGTCCTGCTTTCCATTTCGTTGCCACTTTGTTCTCATATAGGGCGCTTCTTGTAAAGAACTTTTATAGAACATTAGTGAACAAAACAGAACAAACTTGGTTATTAAAAGTCTAACCTACTGATAATAAACGAATAGATTTATCCTGTTCCATCAGGAATAAAAGTGTTCTCATTGCTTCCCCCCGAGAGGATTTCAGTTCTGGGTCAGTGTTTATTAACATTCTTGCATCATCATGTGCGATTTTCATTAACGCAGTTTGCGATTCCAAATCTGCAATTCTGAACTGTGGCAAGCCAGATTGTGCAGTACCCAATAGATCCCCAGCCCCGCGTAATTTTAAATCTTCTTCTGCGATCACAAATCCGTCGTCAGTTTCACGCATCACCATCAATCGCCGCTCTGCAGTTTGCCCTAATGGGGCCGCATACATTAGTAAGCAAGTGCTAGCCTGCGTTCCGCGCCCAACCCGGCCACGTAACTGATGTAATTGTGCCAACCCAAAATGTTCGGCCTGTTCAATCACGATGATCGAAGCATTAGGCACGTCTACCCCGACCTCAATCACGGTTGTTGCAACCAGCACGGCGGTTTGGCCTGATGCAAAAGCCGCCATTGCGGCATCCTTATCTGCACGCGGCATCTGCCCATGGACTAAGCCAACGTTTTGATCACCTAAAATCAACCGTAAGGCCCGATAGCGGTCTTCTGCCGCAGCAAAGTCAACAATTTCACTTTCTTCAACCAGTGGACAAACCCAATAGGCTTGCCGTCCCTCTGCAATTGCCGCTTTTAAACGTGCCACCACCTGGTCCATACGCGTATTTGAAACCAAAACTGTTTCAATAGCTTGTCGCCCCGGCGGCTTTTCATCCAAAATAGACACATCCATATCGCCATAATGCGCCAGTTCTAATGATCTTGGGATCGGTGTCGCGGTCATCACCAGAATATCCACCGCGTCACCTTTGGCGCCCAAATCCATACGTTGACGCACACCAAAACGGTGTTGCTCGTCGATGATCGCAATGCGTAGCCTACTGAACACAACATCTTTTTGAAATACGGCATGTGTACCGACCAGAATATGAATATCACCTGCCGCTAATGCTTTTAATTTGGCCGTGCGTTCACGCCCTTTGTCGCGCCCGGTTAAAATTTCCAACACAACGCCTGCATCTTCGGCCAAAGGTTGCAAGCTTGCCAAATGTTGGCGCGCCAGAATTTCTGTAGGGGCCATCATTACACCCTGCCCGCCCGCCTCAACGCTTGCAAGCAAAGCCATAAACGCCACCAACGTCTTACCAGAGCCCACATCACCTTGCAAAAGCCGGTTCATCCGCTCTTCGCTGGCCATATCATCGGCAATTTCCACAAAACACCGTTCTTGTGCGCCTGTGGGTTTATATGGCAATGCGGCAAGTACCTTATTGCGCAACACACCTGTACCAATGGTTGCAAGTCCTTTGGCGCGGCGCGTTTTAGCCCGCGCTAAAGAAAGTGTCATTTGATGTGCTAAAAATTCATCATAAGCCAGCCGTTCACGGGCTTTGGCCCCTGAAGACAAATCACTTACCGTCTTTGGTTGGTGGGCGTTTAAGATAGCATCCTGCCATGCAGGCCATTGGTTTTGACTTAAAACCGATGGTTCGATCCATTCATCTAAATCTGTAATCCGGCCCAAACTGTCCTGTACGGCCTTGCTGATCGCTTTTTGTGTTACCCCTGCAGTAAGCGGATAAATCGGTTCAACATCAGGTATTTGATCCAACTCATCCACACGCAAAATGTAATCTGGATGCACCATTTGTGCCACCCCATCAAACACCTCTAACTTACCCGAGATCACTCGCCTTTGTCCGACAGGCAGTTGTTTTTGCAACCAATCTTCGCGAGCGTGAAAAAACACCAGTTGAAATGACGTTTGCGCATCTTGTACCATCACACGATAAGGCCGCCCTTTGATTGCATTAGGTTGGTGCAAACCAACTTCGACTTCAACTGTCACAACACTTGGCAAGTTGGCTTGGTTGATATTGTTAATAAGCTTACGGTCAATAATACTATGAGGCAGCGTAAACAGCAGATCACGCGGCTTTTCCACATCCATTTTGGTAAAATGTTCTGCCGTGCGGGGCCCTACCCCATCCAAACCTTTAAGGTCAGCGAACATAGGAAACAGAATTTCAGGGCGGCTGCTCATGAGGTTAATATCACCTGTTTTGACCTATCAGATCAAGCCATTCAACTTCACTCATAAGGGTCACTCCCAACTCGGCAGCTTTTTTTGCTTTAGAGCCTGCCCCCGGCCCAGCAACAACATAATCAGTTTTCTTTGATACTGAACCTGAAACTTTAGCTCCCATACCTTCAGCCCTGACTTTAGCTTCTGCCCGTGTCATCAATTCTAATGTGCCGGTGAACACAACCACCTTTCCTGTAACAGGACTGCCTGAAGTATCGCGCTTGGCCATATCTTGCACATCCAATTCAGCAATCAGCCGATCAATCGCTCCACGGGTTTCGTCTGCATGAAATGTGTCAACTAGGGCTGTCGCCATCACCATACCGATCCCGTCGATGGCATTTAACTGATCCCATATCTCGCCTTTATGATCAAAAGCTGCGTCCATAACTGCGATAAAGGCGGCCCACGATCCGTAATGATGAGCTAAAAGCGTACCAGTACTATCGCCCACATGGCGCATACCCAGTGCAAAAATCAGTTTATTGAGTGGGATTTTACGCTTTTCATTGATTGCAACAAAAAGATTTGTGACCGATCGTGCCCCCCAACCATCACGGTTTTTCAACTTAGTAAAGTTTTGTGTATCACGGGCTTCCAAGGTAAATATATCAGCAGGTTCTTTCACTGGCAGGTTTACATCTTCAAAGAACATCTCAATTTGTTTTGCGCCTAAACCTTCGATATCAAAAGCCCCGCGTGCAACAAAATGCTTTAATTTTTCAACCACTTGTGCCGGGCAAATAATGCCGCCCGTGCAACGTGCCACACTATCACCTTGTTCACGGATTGCCGGTGATTTACATTCAGGGCAAACCGTTGGAAAATCATAAGGCATACTGTCATCTGGCCGTTTTGATAAATCTACATCACGGATTTTCGGGATCACATCACCCGCCCGATACACTTCCACCCAGTCACCATCCCGAATATCGCGACCTTCGCGGATTGCATACCCTTTGCTGTCCAGCCCTTTGATATAATCTTCATTATGCAGCGTCGCGTTTGAGACAACCACACCCCCAACAGTGACAGGTAAAAGCCTGGCCACTGGGGAAAGTGCGCCGGTGCGCCCAACCTGAATTTCAATGGCTTCGATCCGTGTATGGGCGATTTCAGCGGGAAACTTATGGGCGATGGCCCATCGTGGTGTGGTTGCCCTAAAGCCAAGGCGCGCCTGCAATGCAAGCGCATCAACCTTATAGACCACCCCATCGATATCATATCCAAGTGTCGCGCGTTGTTCTTCAATATTGGCATAGTGTGCTATTAATGCTTTTGGGCCGTTACAGGTTTTTGTTAACGGGTTCGTCGAAAACCCCATAGAAGCAATGCGTGCAATCGCAGTTGTTTGTGTATCGCCCAACGGTTCTGACAGTTCTCCCCATGCATAAGCAAAAAACTTCAAAGGTCTATTTGCAGTTATCTTGGCATCTAGTTGACGTAAAGACCCGGCGGCTGCATTGCGCGGGTTGGCAAACACTTTGGCACCCTTACCTACTTGTGCGGCATTCAAAACATCAAAATCAACGTGGCTCATATAGACCTCACCACGGATTTCCATCACATCGGGAGCATCTATAATAGTCTGGGGTATATCCGAAATAGTGCGCGCGTTATTGGTTACATTCTCACCAACCTCACCGTCTCCGCGTGTAACTGCATGGATCAGTTGGCCTTGCTCGTAACGCAAAGACAATGACAAGCCATCAATCTTTGGCTCTGCGGTATAAAGCAAAGCGGTTCTTGCATCTGTTCCTAAAAATTTGCGCACACGGCTATCAAAATCACTAACATCCGTATCACCAAACGCATTGCCAAGAGATAGCATTCGCACCGTATGAGTAATTTTTGAAAATGTTTTCGAAACTGGCGCACCGACCTGATCTGATGGGCTGTCGTTGCGCTTAAGCTGTGGGAAAGCCGCTTCAATATCTGCATTGCGTCGTTTTAAAAGGTCAAATTCAGCGTCAGAAATCTCTGGTGCATCAGCGGTATGATAGCGCAGGTTCGCAACAGCAAGAACTTCGGCAAGACGGGTCAGTTCCGTTTTTGCTTGTTCTGTTGAAAGTTTAGAGATTGCAATTTCCGGCACCACGCCACCCCGCCATTATCTTTATATTAAGATGTACGGCGAGACGGCAAAACCGTCCAGTGGTTTTTATCCAGTAGCGGCCATAATTCTAAGGCTTTCGGTAACAGGTTCACGCAAAACATAGCCGCGGCCCCAAACGGTTTCAATATGGCTTTCACCACCTGTGGCTTCAGCCAATTTTTTACGCAGCTTGCAAATAAAGACATCAATAATTTTCAGTTCAGGTTCGTCCATGCCACCATAAAGATGATTCAGGAACATCTCTTTAGTAAGCGTTGTGCCTTTGCGTAAAGATAAAAGCTCGAACATCTGGTATTCTTTACCCGTTAAATGAACCTGAGCACCGTCTACTTCTACAGTTTTCTGATCCAGATTTACACAAATACGGCCGGTTTCAATCAGTGATTCTGCATGGCCTTGCGAGCGGCGCACAATTGCCAGAATACGTGCCACCAGCTCTGCACGGTCAAACGGCTTGGTCAGGTAATCATCTGCACCATAACCGAAACCCTTGATCTTATCTTCAATCGTATCATAACCGGACAGAATTAAAATGGGGGTGGAAATCTTAGCATTACGCAATTGACGTAAAACTTCATGACCATCCATGTCTGGTAAATTTAAATCAAGTAATATCAAATCGTAATCATACAATTTAGCCAAATCTATGCCTTCTTCACCCATGTCTGTGGCGTAAACGTTGAAATTAGCATTTTGCAGCATCAACTCGATACTTTTAGAAGTAGTGGGGTCATCTTCGACCAATAATATACGCATGTTTGCCTCCGCGAACGGTTAGTTAATATCCCCTACACTCTGCGCAACAATGGTTAATCAGTGGTTACCCGCGAGAACAAAATAGCATTTCTACCTAAGGTTGTCTATAGCTTTGTAATTTTGTTGTCTTTAACCCGCTGATACCATGAGATTTTACCGCGGAAAGCCAAGCGGTAAATTCTTCTTCTGATAGCCCGTACATTTCACATGCCTCTTCTTTCAACAACAGTCCTGCCGACACAGCCAGCACCACTCTGGCTTTGCGCGAGGCAACCCACCGTTTGGTATCGCGCGGTGGCAGGTCTGACCGCGACAATTTACGCCCATCAGGTAAAGCTACATAACGGGGCCCCTTGATTTTTTTCACATACATTGCGTTACTCATATTTTATCTATACATATTTTGACCTAAATCCCTTAATCACATATGAAAGTCCCCCTTGTGAGTGTGTGGCCTTTTAATATAAAGCGATATATTCATAGGATCGTAACCATGTCTGCAGATACTGAAATCAAACTGAACTCTATGGGTTTTGCTAAAGCACCCAAAGATACCCGCGTACTTGTTGCTATGTCAGGCGGCGTAGATAGTTCTGTTGTGGCAGCCCAACTTGCATCAGATGGCTATGATGTGGTTGGTGTCACGCTACAACTTTACGACCATGGCGCAGCACTCGCCAAAAAAGGGGCGTGCTGTGCAGGCCGCGATATTCATGATGCCCGCCGTGTGGCCGATGAAATGGGTTTTCCGCATTATGTGCTGGATTATGAGAACAAGTTTAAAGAAAGCGTGATTGATGAGTTCGCTGATGCTTATCTGGCTGGGGCCACACCTGTGCCGTGTATTCGGTGTAATGAACGGGTAAAATTTCGCGATCTTTTGGAAACAGCCAAAGATCTAGATGCTGACTGCATGGCCACGGGCCATTATATCCAACGGTTCCAGGGGCGCGATAAAGCTGAATTGCACAAAGCCGCTGATGGTGATCGGGATCAAAGCTACTTTCTGTTCTCCACCAAACAGGATCAACTGGATTATCTGCGCTTCCCTTTGGGTCATCTGAAATCCAAAGCCGAAACCCGCGAGCTTGCCCGTAAATTTGGCCTGCCTGTGGCTGACAAGCCTGACAGTCAAGACATCTGTTTTGTCCCTAACGGCTCTTACGCTGCCGTGATTGAAAAATTACGCCCGGGTGCCGCTGACCCCGGTGACATCGTGCATCTTGATGGTTCGGTTCTGGGTCAGCACAAGGGTGTGATCCACTACACCATCGGGCAACGACGCGGGCTTGGTATCGGTGGCCGCGAACCGCTTTATGTGGTAAAGCTTGACCCTGATCTAAAACACGTGATTGTCGGCCCAAAAGAAGCTTTGGGCACCACGCATATCGCGATACGTGAGATCAACTGGTTGGGGGACACACCGTTCGACGCCCGCGAGGCATGGCACATTGATGTGCGCGTCCGTTCCACCCGCAGCCCTAAACCCGCCATTTTGCGCCCGCTGGGGCCAGATACTGCCACGGTTGAATTACTGACATCCGAAGAAGGTGTCGCCCCCGGACAAGCCTGCGTGTTTTATGAAGGGGATGGCACACGGATATTTGGCGGTGGCTGGATTTGGCGGGGCTATTGAAGCTTATAACTTGTAATTCAAGTTTCTTGTCAAAGCGCAGCCCATCCGATCAAATAATCGTAAGGCGTAATCATATCTTGTAAGGCCAATATCGATATACATAAGATATTATAGGTAAAACATTAGGAAGATAACAAACACTTACACCCCTACCAACATCATTTCATTGGCAAGGTTGTCATCTCTCTAATGTAAGTTAAAAAGGCGGCGCCACCATCGTGGTTGTACTTGCCGAACAAGGGGGTTACCCCTTGCACCTGTTCTTACCGGTGATCATCAGGTGGTTTTCGCATTTGACACTGTTACCCGCCCTTTGAAAACCCGTGAACCACATTTTGTCGACGGGTTGGTTATACACTTGTAAATATTGATATAGTGTGAGCTTTGCGTACGCTGGTGGCTATTTAGCTGTTATTGCGCGGGTTTCTCCGTCAACAACCACACCGTTTCGCAAAATCTGCGCTTTTGCCTGATACACCCCCTTAGGCCAGCCCTTTATCGGGCGTTTTTTACCGGTAAAATACATCTGCTGGGCTTTGGTTTTGCCCACAGGATCATAAGTATTGCTGATAATCTGCCCTGTTGGCCCTGTCAGGGTCAGGCGAACTTGATCACCTTTGGCCAAGTTAATCGCGCGCACATAAGTCACCAATGCGATTGTATCTTGGCTTGGGGCAAACTTTGCATATTTATCCAGCGTAATATCTGCCATCTTGACCGCCCCGTCAGCAAAACCAAGGTTGATGATCTGTGTTGGTTGATACGCCAGCCCGGGTTGTAATATGGCGGCCCACAGGTTTGCGCCTGGTGTAAACGGGTCTATCTTTTGCCCGTCTTTGCGCACTGAGATATGCAGATGTGGAAATTGTGTGCGCCCTGACAACCCAACTTGCCCCAAAATATCTCTTGCGGCCACTATTTGCCCTTTGGTCACCGTGATACTGCTTTGTTTCATATGGCAATACTGGGTTTCCCACCCACCTTCATGGGCAATCACCACCCCATTACCACAATCCTTACCCTTAATAGCGGCACGATCTGCATCGGTTTGAACCAACCGATCCACCATGCCATTGCGCACCCCCATGACACGCCCTGCAGCAGATGCCAGAACATTCACGCCATCTTGCATTTTTTGTTGACTGGGCAAACGGATATCCGTGCCTTTATGGCCTTCATAACTGGCCTGCCCGCCATGGAAATCGCGCACAGCGGCACTGTCATCTACATCCATATATTGTTGGATATAGCAGGTTTCGTTTAACCGACAATCAAGCGGCCAGTTCAGCGTCAAAGGTTCTGCAAATACAGGTGACGAAGCCAGGCATAAAACTGTAATACCGCGGTTAACCATTCTCTTCCCTTTATCTTGCCTATAAATATTATTTTACATAAATTATACGCATATTTGTGACCAATTGAATACTAAGGATATGCAGATGCGATATATTGCTTTGATAGGATGTGCCCTTTTTATAATGACGGTAGTTAGCCATGCCAATGAGGTAAAAAGACCTATCGTCACCATTCAGACGATTGACAGTGATACGCTGGTCAGTCAATTCTGGATTCTGAGCCCATCCCCCGTCGAAGCGATTGTTTTAAAACGCAGACAGCGGGCCAAGAAATAGAAAGCTGCCCCTTCCATGTCCCTTGATAAAGTCCTTGCCCATATTGATGCTGACCAAGACGCTGCCCTTGAGCGCCTGATTGACCTTTTGCGGATTGAGAGTATTTCCACTGATCCGGCTTATGCAAGCGCCTGTGATCAGGCTGCCAACTGGTTAGTCGATGATCTAAAGTCGATCGGTTTTGACGCTTCAAAACGCCCAACACCTGGTCATCCGATGGTGATGGCGCATGGCGACCAAACATCAGGCACCCATGTACTGTTTTACGGGCATTATGACGTGCAACCCGTTGATCCGCTGGGTTTATGGGATAATTCACCGTTTGACCCACAAATCGAAGACACTCCGAACGGCAAAGTGTTGCGCGGACGCGGATCATCTGATGACAAAGGCCAGTTGATGACATTCGTTGAGGCATGTCGGGCGTGGAAATCCGTGACAGGTAAGCTGCCTACAAAAATATCAATCTTTTTTGAAGGCGAAGAAGAAAGCGGCTCGCCCTCATTAGTGCCTTATATGGAAGCGAATAAAGATGAGCTGAAAGCCGATGTCGCTCTAATCTGTGACACTGGTATGGTACAACGCGATACGCCGTCAATTGTAACCATGCTGCGCGGTCTGGTCGGCGAAGAGATCACCATCAGCGGCCCATCCAAGGATTTACACAGCGGCATGTATGGCGGTCCATCAATCAATCCCATTCGGGTACTCAACAAAGCACTGGCTGACTTGCATGATGATGCTGGCGCAGTCACTCTGGATGGGTTTTATGATGGCGTACCTGAATTGCCTAAAAATGTTGCAGCACAGTGGAAATCACTGGCGTTTAATCCTGAAAGCTTTCTGAAAGAAGTTGGTTTATCTGTACCCGCGGGTGAAAAAGGCCGCTCGGTTTTAGAACAAATCTGGTCACGCCCAACTGCAGAGGTAAACGGCATTTGGGGGGGGTACATTGGTGAGGGTTTCAAAACTGTATTACCATCACAAGCCCACGCTAAGGTAAGCTTTCGCCTTGTTGGTCAACAGGACCCAGTTAAAATTCGCGCTGCATTCCGGGCTCATATTGAAAGCCACCTGCCCACCGATTGCACAGTGGCATTCCGTAAACACGGTGGCTCAAGCGCTTCGAATATGGCGATAGATCATCCTGCATTTGAAGCATCCCGCAATGCCTTATCTGATGAATGGGCAAATGATGGCGTCTTTGTGGGTTGCGGTGGCTCAATCCCTATCGCTGGCCACTTTCAGAATGTGGTTGGCATCGAAAGCTTGTTAATCGGTTTTGCCCAAGATGACGACAGCATCCACTCGCCAAATGAGAAGTATGATATCCGCAGCTTTCATAAAGGTGTGCGCAGCTGGGCACGTATTTTAGCGGCCTTGGCATAGCGACGCCGTAAAATAGCCACAATTCAGCCATCATTCCGCCGCACTCAAGGCGTAAAAGCCTTAGTGTTGGCGTTTGTTTGTCAATAACTTGCCGCTTGTATGGCGGGTTTTAATGAGTATCAGGAGTATGATATGCAAAATGGCATACAAATAGTAAAACCCGTTCAACAAGCAGTAATTGACTGGCCTGTGGAATTGCAACTATCACAAGATATAGATTTATTTAATGCGGTCTTAGACGCTTTGGGGCCAGAATGTAAATCTGTGAGCATGCATGATTAGGCGCTAAGTCTTCCCTTCCCTTAGCAATATCAAACAACTTGGCCGCTAACAGTGGATTTACTTATCATTCACTCTTTTAAATCACGCGCCACACGGCCGCCACGTCTTTTGCCGGTACTTGTAGATTTTTCAAGCCCAGCCTTAAGAACTTCTGTCATGGGGTGATCCGGGGCATTATCATCTTGGTATTCAGTCAACATTTCTTCAAGGTAGGGCTTCATATCCCCTAAAGGTGTATGCATTGCCCAATCCAGAAAAATCATCCGGCATTCTTCAAGTGTTACACCTTCAATGCGATACGCTTCATAAATCATACCACGCGGATCGTTTTTTAAATTACCTTTGAAAACTGCCATATTATCTTAATCCCTATCAATCAGATATTAGACAAATACTTCAAAATAATTGCCTCTGCACCTTTTGTTTTCGACATCATTTCAGCTTCTAGCGTCACTTTATCAACAAAACCTGTAACTGTTAGAATATGTGACAGACCAGCTTGCCCCAAAGCATCTATATCAAAAGCGCCCGCCACTAACAGGCGACTGATATGTTGGATTTGACTTAACAGGTTATGGGTTTCGATCAGCGCATGAGCATCATCCATTTCTAACAAGCCTTGCTCAGCCGCAGCACTTATCTGCCGTTTTGGTTCATTTAATAATATATTGCCAATCAATGCGCAGCCCTGTGCCAACAGTTCAATATCCAGCAAACCACCTGGAAATTCTTTCACTTCCCATATGGTCTTGTTTTTAGACTTTGATTGCGCCAAACGATCTCGCATCACGGTTAGTTCGGTCATTATTTTGTGTTTTTCATGCTTTGCACATATCACGTTAGCACGAATGTCTTCCACTTGACTGGCCACCAATGGCGCGCCTGCAACAATGCAAGCCCGGGACAAGGCCAAATGCTCCCAAACCCAAGCTTTATTTTTTTGATAATCTTCAAAACCAGACACGCTTGTTGCCACTGGGCCAGAACGGCCCGAGGGTCGCAGGCGCATATCTACATCATATAGTTTACCTTCGGCTGTTGGACTTGACACCGCTGTTACAAGAGCTTGGGTTAAGCGTGCATAATATTGTACTGTCGCAAGCGGGCGTTTTCCATCTGAAACTTCTTGTCCTGCGGGGTCGTAAATAACAATCAAGTCAAGATCAGAACTTGCAGTCATTTCATTTGAACCCAGTTTCCCCAACGCAAGAATAGCCAGGCCACTGCCTTTAATCAGGCCGTGTTTGCGAGAAAATTCGGCTTCTACCACGGGTAAAAGGCATATTAGGCAAGCTTGTGCTAATTCCGAATAGGCAGTCGAGGCTTCAAATGCATCCGCAATATTGCGCAATTGCAAGACCCCTAAGCGAAAATGATGTTCTTTTTGCCACCGCCGGGTGATGCTTAACTTATCCTCATAATCATCCGAAACATCCAATGCTTTTTGCAGTTCTGCAACCAGAGCTACTTTATCTGGTAAGGGTTGAAAAAATGCGCCCGACAACACCGCATCTAATACCGTTGCATTACGAGCAAGATAAGTCGCTAATGACGGAGCTGTGGCGACAATATCCAAGACTAAATCCAGTATATGTGGATTACTGTCAAACAGCGAGAACAACTGCACACCAGACGGTAAACCTTGTAAAAAGGTTTCAAAATGAGCCAGGGCTTCACCTGGATTTTGTGACGCAGTAATGCCATTGGCAATTTTTGGTTTCAAACGTTGAAATATATCTAGTGCCCGCGTACTTCTGAAAGCTGGAAGTGTTTCCCAGCTTCTGAAAACACTTTCATAATCAGTGGTCTGATCTGTGTCACTGGGGTTTGGGGCAAAAAACTCTTCAATAATATCATGAACCGATTGTAAGCGGTTTTTGATTTCGTTTTTTAAAACCTCAGTATCCTCATACCCGCAAAACCGTGCAAAACGATGCATTTCCACATCTGTGTTCGGCAGGTTATGAGTTTGCAGATCACCAATCATCTGAATACGGTGTTCGTGTGTACGGTGAGTGTAATAGGCTGATGCTAATTTATCCGCCGTTGTTTGTTCTATCCACCCTTTTGTCATCAGATTTTGCAACGTTGTTACTGTACCACGATCGCGCAGGTTTGCATCACGTCCACCTGAAATCATCTGACGGGTCTGGGCGAAAAATTCAATTTCCCGAATCCCCCCCCTGCCCAGTTTCATATTATGGCCGGCAAGATTAATATCACCAGCCAGACCTTTATGGGCACGGATGCGCAAGCGCATATCATGGGCTTCCTCAATAGCTGCAAAATCTAGATGCCGTCGCCAAACAAAAGGGGTCAGGTTTTTTAAAAACTGCTTGCCTGCAGTAATATCCCCTGCACAGCTGCGCGCCTTGATAAAAGCCGCTCGTTCCCATGTACGCCCTTCCGTTTCATAATACCGCATTGCCGCAGTGTCTGAAATACAAACTGGCGTGACTGAAGGATTAGGCCGCAAGCGCAAATCAGTGCGAAAAACATAACCATCTTGGGTAACATCAGATAAAATTTTGCACATGCGTTGGATGATACGGATCAAATGCGGGCGTAATTCACTTAAATCTTCCAATTGATAACGGCTATCGTCAAAAAAGCAGATCAGATCAATATCTGATGAATAATTTAACTCATATGCCCCCATTTTACCCATTGCCAGTACAAATACACCGGCACATTCATCCGCGTCACCAGCGGCTTCTTGTGGCAGTTTGCCACGACGAACCTCAGTTTGAACCAAATACTTTAATGTGACGTGAACTGCGAAATCAGCAAAATCTGTCAAGTATTTGGTAACATCTTCCAATGCCCAAACCCCGCCAAGGTCACAGAGTGCAGTTAAAATTGCCACGCGGCGTTTTGCTTTGCGTAAACTTGCTGAAAGCGCTGCAGGTTCGACCCCAGCCAGTACCTGTTCAAAAATGGTCTCAGGTGCAAGATGCCAAATATTCGCCAGCCATTCACTTTCTTTTTGCAACAAGCCACGCAAGTAAGGGCTACATCCCGCGGTGCCTGCAATCAGCTTGTAAACCTTATCATTAACCTGCCCACATAAGTCTGCTGTTTCGGTGCCAAGCCCATTTTCATAAGGTATCGGAGCGCTGGTTATCAGATTTTTTAATGCCATAGGCTTTTGTGCGCAGTGCTGCTAGCAAGGTCAAGGTGAAACAGGGTGAAAACGATGAGTAAAAGTTTAAAGCGGGTGGTGGCTCATGCTGCAGATTTGAAACTGGAAATAAAGATAATACAAATGCAAACTCTAGTGAAAACTGCGCAACAAGCTGCTGATGGTGTGGCATGCCATTTAGATCAAATCGCCAAATCGATCATCTTTTTTGCACATAAAAGTGATGTCCCTATCCTATTTTTAACGGCTGGTGGCAATCGGGTTTGTTCTGTTAAAGCCGCACAGGTTGCAGGGGAAGCTTTAAGTAAAGCCGATGCCCGTTTAATCCGCGCCAGAACGGGTTTTGCCATTGGCGGCGTATCCCCGATTGGGCATCTAAACCCAATCCGATGCTTTACTGATCCCAGACTATTGGAGTTTGAAACCATATGGGCTGCTGCAGGCACACCAAACCACCTGTTTTCAATAGCCACAGAGAAACTGCTTACGGCAACACAGAGTGTTATTGCTGATTTTTGCGAATAGCATCCAGCACTGACTTGGCCGCACGTAGACCAGGCAGATCACCACCCTCGCCCAATTGTTGCATTGTACTGCTTAACGCTACAGTCTGCGCATCTCGGGTTGTTTTATCGCTTAAGATTGCCAACAACGACTTGGCCGCCGCATCAGCTGTACATTTTTCAAACAACAGTTCAGGCACGACGTAACTGTCCGTGACAATATTAATCAAATTTGCCCGGTCAATCTTTGCTAACCGTTTAACCGCGCGTTCGGTCAACCAGCTGGCCTTATAGGCAACCACCATCGGGCAACGTTGTTTGGCTAAATCAAGGGCAATCGTACCTGAGGTTGCAAGGGCCGCACGGCTGGCGGCGTAAACCGCACGTTTGCGGTGTTCTGCTTCAACTGGGCTAAAGCGGCTGGGATCTAACACATGTATTGGTAACGAACTGCCCAACAGATGGGCTTGAATATCACTTAATATCGGGCGCGCTGCTGGCAGTATAAACTGCGCCTTTGGCCGTTCTTTCAAGATTTGTGTAATGGTATCTTTATAGATCGGCATCAATCTTTTTATCTCAGACCGGCGGGATCCAGGTAACACAGAAATAATCTCATCTGTTGATTGTAAGCCAAATTCATCTAACACAGTGTTAATCTGTGCTTTGCTGGGTTTATCTTCGGTTGTGGCTGGATGACCAACGAAATCACAAGTCATGCCTGCGCGTTCCATATAAGGCGGTTCAAAAGGTAATAACGCAAGAACATGATCAACAGTTTTAGCCATTTTAGCGGCCCGTTCCGGACGCCATGCCCAAACTGAAGGAGCAACATAATGAACGCAAAATTGGTCAGGATAAGCTTCGCGCAATTTTTTACCGACGCGCAAACAAAAGTCGGGGCTATCAATAGTGATAAGCACATCAGGGCGCATTTCAATTACCGATCTTGCCGCTTGCCCAATGCGCTGTTTGATCTTTGGGATTGAGGGGATGATCTCAAACAGCCCCATAATCGTCAGGTCAGACATTGGGAAAAGTGATTTTAAACCAGCTTCTTGCATCATTTCACCACCAACACCTGCAAATGTTATCTGCCCGCTGGTAAGTTCGCTCAGCCCTTGCATCAGGTTGCCACCCAATTTATCACCCGAGGGCTCACCCGCGATGATAAAAACCTTTAAAGGATCAGCCATCAGGTGATATCCTTTAGATCAAACCCATGTAGAAATAGACCGTGTTTATTTGCCGCCGTGATTGTCTCTTCTAAGTCTAAAACCAACACAGCTTGTGCTTGAATTGCAATGCCGCTTAAACCTGCTTTTGCAGCGTTTTCAATTGTATCTGGGCCGATCGAGGGTAAATCAATCCGCCAGTCTTGCTCTGGCTTTGGCGCTTTTAACAAAACACCCTGCCCTGCATTTTCATCAGGGCGATAATCAGCAGAGGTCGTGGCGACAAAATGCAACATCGCATCAGTTCCCTGGATTGCCTCAATCCCCAAACATAAGCCCTGTGCCACCACAGCACCTTGCCCAACATCGGCTACACCCATTTGTTGAACAATCTTATAAGCGCGTTTCATATCCGTCATATCATCCGCTGAAGGGCTGGCTTTGCTTAGGGTCCCTTTGGGCGATAGAAGTGATTTCAGTATTTCATGTGCCCCGACTATTTTCAGCTCTTCTGCTTCAAAAATTTCACGCACAGCATCTAAAGTAGCGTTATCGCCACTTTTCAAGGTCGGCAGTAGTTTTGCGGCAACCGAAATCATTTTCAGATCAAATTTCAAAGGGTTGATACGTGGCCTGATGATATAGCCTGCGAAAACCACATCCTGACAACCTGCTGCTTTAATCGCTTTGAACATTGCGCCCGGTTTTTCAAAACGGGCTTCGATCAACAGTTCACTTGTTACCCAATCGGGACGAAATCCATTAAAACAAACTAATACAACTTTGCGTCCCGCTTGTGCGGCACTTGCTGCAAGCATTTCAGGCAAGCGGCCTTTGCCTGCAAGAATAGCAAGGGGGGCTGCAGCCATTTTCAACGGCCTTTAGGTGTGCAAATACCACGAGATGTATCAGATTGAGCGAAAGCTACCAATTGCGCCACAAGGCCACTTGTTGGATAATCGCTTAGAGCTTTTGCCAAACGTTCTTGCAAAGTAACTTCCTGACCATGGAACACATCTTTAAATGCAGCGCGCAAACTATGAATATCAGCCTTATCATAACCTCGCCGTTTTAATCCAACCAGATTAAGTCCGGTTAAATCAGCACGATTACCGTGCACCATGCCAAAAGGGATAACGTCTTCCGCAACAGCAGCAAAACCTGCAAGCATTGCCCCTGTCCCAATCCGACAAAACTGATGGATAGCAGAATGGCCGCCCATAATGACATTATCTTCGACAATGACATGGCCACCTAGGCTAACACCGTTGGCAACAACAATATTGTTGCCAAGAATACAGTCATGGCCAATATGAGTGTTAACCATTAACAGGTTATTATCACCAATCTTGGTCAGCCCACCGCCGCCAGCCGTACCAGGGTTCAATGTTACCCCTTCGCGGATACGGTTTTTAACGCCGATTTCCAGTTTAGTGCGTTCACCTGAAAACTTAAGATCTTGAGGGGCGTGCCCAACAGAGGCGAAAGGGTAGATTGTTGTTTCCGCGCCAATTTCAGTCCAACCAGCAACAACTGCATGAGATTTCAATACGCAACGCGCACCAAGTACCACCTCTGGCCCGACATGAGCAAAAGGGCCAATTTCGCATCCAGGCCCAATCGAGGCACCGGCTTCTACAAGAGCGTTCGGGTGGATTTTTGCAGAGCCATCTATTGCCATGATTTATGCCTCTTCAGGCGGAATGATCATTGCCGCGAAATCAGCTTCGGTAACAACTTTACCATCCACAATAGCATCACCATGAAACTTCCATATTTTACCACGGCCACGAATTACCTTAACATGCAATTCAAGCACATCACCAGGACCGACCAGATGACGGAACTTACAATTATCAATAGACAAGAAATAAACCAAGGCACCGCTGTCTTCTAATTCTAGCGATTTACTAACCATGATACCTGCGGTTTGTGCCATAGCTTCTACAATAGCTACCCCCGGCATAACTGGTTGCGAAGGGAAATGCCCTTGAAAGTGCGGCTCATTCACGGTCACATTTTTAACGCCGACAGCACTGATCCTTGGGATGAAATCGCGTACTTTATCCACGAACAAAAATGGATATCTATGGGGAATAAGCCGTTTGATCTCCTGGATATCGATGTCTTTGGAAGTGGTCTCGGTCATGCGTTTTAGCCCTTATTAATGTGTATCTTATGATTAGCAATCAATGCGACCTTGATCAAGTCAGCAGGTTAATCCTGAGTTTGCAATCCTGCAGAACCTAATACTTGATTTATACGCTTTATTGCACTGTCTGTTATATCGCCAGAGTTTCCAGCCATGAAAATTGCCTGATCATTAAGAATAAACATTATGCCACGCTCATTCATCATATCAATAATAACTGGTTTTGCTTTCACAAAAAAAGCAACCTGTGCCTGAATGCGCGTCCCATTCAGGTTTTGCAATTTTTCTGCCTGATCGCGCCTTATCGTTTCAACCTTGTCGTTAAAAGTAACTGCCAATTCGCGAAAATCTTCATTTGAAAGTGTTTTGCGCTTTTCAGTTAAGTCGGTCTCTTCAGTTGTCAGTTCTTTTTCAATACGCCGATTTTCTTCGCCCAATGCATTTGATTTATCTCTGAAAGCCTGGTTGAAAGCTTTACCAAACAGGCTATCGGAAAATAGCCTTTCCTGGTTAATTGTGGCAACAGGTAGATATTGATCTGATGTTGGGTAAGTCTGGGCGACCAGCGGTAGTTGCGACAGTAAAAGTAGATATGTTGCAATTATCCCGGTCTTATATTTACCCCGCCCCATAAACTTTAGAAACGTGTGGCAATTGAGAAGCGGAAGCTCTCGGTTTCATCAAATGTTTGCTTCTTAATTGCTTTGGCAAAATCAAACCGAAGGGGCCCAAGTGGCGTTTCCCAGAACAATGTAACACCAACAGAAGTGCGCAATGATGCACTATCATCAAAGCCACCTGTGAAATCCAAATCGTAAAGCGAGCCTGCGTCTAAGAATATACCGCCGTGAATACCGTATTCTTCAGGTAGACCAAGTGGGAAACTGGCCTCGGCACGTACTGTGAAGTACTGATTGCCGCCCAGAGCCTGATCAACGGTTGTATCACGCGGCCCAACACCTTGTTGTTCGAAGCCACGTAAATTTGCCCCGCCTAACTGAAAGCGCTCAGTAATAAGGGTCGCAGAGTCTGAGGAGATGATAATGCCACCCTGAACTTCTGCAGATAAAATAACTTCCTCATTGAACAAAGATTTAAATACTTTCGCATTCGCCGTTGTCCGGGAAAAGGTTCTATCGCCAGTAAAGCCTGCAAATTCTTGTGTAATTGAGAAATTATAGCCAGAGGTAGGCTGAATGATCGAGTTCCGTTTATCAAGGCTATAGGTCGCCCCTAAGATACCGGTTGATGTGGTTCCAAAGTCAGGTTGTATAACGATTGAAGCCTCGCCAAAGCTATCATTAGGAAGGTCTGGAACATCGGTTTCATTACGGGTATCTGAATTTTCTTCAATCTTGTCGCTAGAGATTCTGGCAAAAAGTTTCAAACGGCCATTCTTACTGATTGGAAATGAAATACTGGGAGCAAAACTTAATGATGCCGTGTCATAAGGCGTGTCACTAAGCTCTGTCGTACCAAATCCCAAATCCAGTCCAAGTGCCAGATCCCGCCCAAGAAACGCTGGCTCTACAAAGCTTGCGGTAAGTGCGCTATCTTCCGCAGAGGCAGTAACCCCAAGTGAGACTGCTTGACCCCGGCCAAGAAAGTTCTTTTCAGATACATTAGCGGTAAAACCCAAACCGCTGTCTGTACTGGCAGTGATACCAAAGCCAAGCGTCCCGGTTGGTTGTTCTTCAACATTCACATCTAACACAACCTGTTCAGGGCTGGATCCCTCACGGGTTTGTACGTCAACGTTTTTAAAGAAGCCCAATTTGCGTATTTTATCAGTTGCCTGACGCACTTCACGGCGGTTGAATGTATCACCTTCAACTGTATTGAATTTACTGCGGATGACCCGGTCAAGTGTTGTTGAATTGCCTTCAATATCAATACGTTCGACAAAGCGTCTTGGGCCGCGAACAATACTGATTTCAACATCTAACGTGCGATCTATATCATTTCTGATAATGCGCGGACTGGATTGAATAAAGTTCTTACCTTGGGATGAAGCCTGATGGTCAATACGTTCCAATACATCATCAATTTGACTGGCAATATATGTAGATCCCTTTTTGATCGTGTTCAGCTTTAGATACTCTTCGGCATCAATATCATCTTCAAGGCTGATGATGGTAATTTCACCAAAATTGTACTGCTGGCCTTCTTGAATATTCAAGGTTACCTGAAATGAGTTCCGTTGTTTGGCGAAATCAGCAGATGTCGATTGCACTTCGAAATCAATATATCCACGTTTGGAATAAAAAGCGCGTAAACGTTGTTTATCAACTTCAACACGATCCTCAATATAGGTGTCGCCTTTGACAATACTGCGGAAAATCCCAATTTGTTTAGTGGCTAAAACACGACGCAAGCGCCGGTCAGAGAATTGGCGGTTGCCCAGAATTGTTACGCGGCCAACTTCTGTGATTTTGCCTTCTTTTACTTCAAAGACCAAATCAACCCGGTTATCAGAACGGCGGATTATTTTAGGATTTACGCTGGCGGCAAGGCGGCCAGATGATGCATATGCGTTTGCAATAGCTTGGGCATCGGCCTCGGCGGTAGACGGGGAAAACGCACGGCGTGATTTGGATTGTATCAAGCTTTCAAGCGCGTCATCTTTGATCTTTTTATTACCTTCAACGCGGATCAGGTTGATTGTTGGGTGTTCAACAACTTCGATGACCAGACGGCCTCGCTCTGGGCGGACATCAACAGATTCGAATAGACCTGAGTTATAAAGGTTTTGGCTAGCGGCATTCACTTGACCCGGCGTCACCCGCTTACCTGGTGTTATGCCTGAAATAGACCGCACAGTATCAGATGCAATGCGTTCGTTACCTGCAACATCAATTCGACTATAAACGGCTGATGCCTGTGCATATGCGACCGTTATTATAGGGGGTGTATGCAACGAGATGACACTGGTAGCGATCACGACCCCTGTTGATTTTAAAATTGATTTCAGGCTTAGATTGGCAGTTTTAAATCTCATCAGATTGGCTCTTGTATTTACCCCAGATGGTGGCGGTATAACACGGGATTTTCAGTTGCACCATCCTAATCTACCAGCGATTATAATAACCGTGTCAAATCATTGAATGTTGAAAACACCATAAGTGATAAAAGCAACATTAATCCCATTGTCATGGCAAGTTGAACCGCTTTCAAACTGGGCGGGCGGCGAAACACTGCTTCGTAAGCATACATCACTAAATGTCCACCATCCAAAACCGGGATTGGCAACAAATTCAAAAAACCAATACTAGTAGAAATAAAGGCAATCAGCTCGATGAATGAGATCAAACCATCCGACGCCGTGTCACTTGACATTTGTGCTATGCCCAATGGTCCTTGCAGATTTTCCGCACCTACTTTGCCTGACACAATCAATGAAATCCCGTTCAAAGAGCTTTTGATGACGTAAAATGTACTCTGGGCGCCTATAATCGCAGAATTTATCAGCGATATATCTTCGTACTTAGGCTCAAATGCAAAAGCGCTGGCAACACCGATCATCATACGTTTCTCAAATGCATCCTCACTAATTTGCACGTCTCTGTATTCAGGCGTTATCGTCAGGTTTATTTCACGACCATTACGCCAGACTTTTAAATCAACTGATTTATTTTCCGATGCTTTGATTGCAACAATCAATTGAGAAAAAGAATGCATTTCAACACCGTCCACAGATAGTAATACATCGCCTTTTTTAAGGCCGGCCTTACTTGCAGGTGAAACAGGCATAACGCGCCCAACCAGTGCTGGGGCAAAGAACGGCCCTTGAATGTCAAGGATACGGCCTTCACGTTCAATCTGATATGTAATGTCAGATTTATCATCCAGATCTACCGATACTGAAAGTATCTCTGAGTAAGATCCAACTTTTGTACCGTTTATCGCAGTGATTCTATCCCCTTCAAGCAACTGCGATTGTGCTTGTGGTAATGCTGCAAGTTTACCTATTAGAGGTTCGTTTGAAATCGTACCTGAGTTATAAATCAACCCAGTAAAGATTACTGCGGATAAAAGAAAATTGGCCCCAGGGCCTGCCATGACGGTCAAAGCACGTTTGTAAAGTTTAGCACCATTTAAGGTTTTGTGCTTTAAAGCCTCATCAACAGCATTGCCGTCAGGACGGCTTGCAGCATCTGCATCGCCTAAAAAACGTACATACCCGCCTAATGGCACAGCGGCCAATTGCCACCTTGTGCCATGTTTATCGACACCTGATGTAATAACAGGGCCAAAACCCAGTGAAAAAACTTCAGCATGTATCCCGCACCAACGGCCAACGATATAGTGGCCGTACTCATGAATGGCGACAACAATGCTTAACACAATAATGAAAGGCACAACTGTGGATAAAAAGCCGCCGATAAGGGGGATATAATTCAAGAAGTCAAACATTACTTGTTACTCTTTTTAGACAATTTTAACACGAATTCACGTGCCCATGTATCAGCTTTTGCGATTTTGTCCATCGAATCTGCATCACAATTACTTAAACAATCAATTGATCGCACGGTTTCGTGAACTAAATCAGCCATATCAAGAAACCCTATTCTTTGATCGATGAACAAATCCAGGCATTGTTCTTTTGCGGCATTAAACACCGCCCCAGCCAACCCGCCCTGTTGCATCACTTCATGGGCGATCGCAATTGCTGGGAAACGATGAGTATCTGCTTTTTTAAAATCCAATTGCAGGAGTTTTGAGAAATCCAAAGGTTTCACGCCAACATCCGTGCGCTCCGGCCAGTATAAAGCATAACCGATAGCAAAACGCATGTCAGCGGTGCCCATGTGGGCCATGATAGAACCGTCATTGAACCCAACCATGCTATGAACGATAGATTGCGGATGTATAACGACTTCTATCTTATCACTTGAAATATTAAACAATTCTTTTGTTTCAATTATTTCCATCGCTTTGTTAAACATAGATGCGCTATCAATTGAGATACGCAATCCCATAGACCAGTTCGGATGCGCGGCTGCTTCTTGAGGCGTAACATTAGCCATTTCTGCAGGTGTTGCGTGCAAAAAAGGTCCCCCTGAAGCGGTCAGAATGATGCGCTCGACTTGATTCAGTTTTTCCCCGTTCAACGCTTGAAAGATTGCCGAATGCTCGCTGTCCACTGGTAAGAGTATAGTTCCAGACTGTTTACACGTCTTACGCAATAGAGCGCCGCCGCACACCAAGCTTTCTTTATTTGCAAGCGCCAGTGTGTTGCCATTTTGAGCAATTGTCAGACTTAACTCTAACCCCGCATAGCCTACAACTGCACAAATTGCCCAATCAACAGGATCCGCCGCGGCACTAATCAGGGCATCGCGCCCTGCAGCCGTCGCTATACCAGTCCCTTTCAAGCGGGTTTCAAGCTCTGCTAGATGTGTCTTATCAGATGTCACCGCAAGCTTGGCTTTCAGCTTGATGGCGATGGCTGAGAGCTCTTTTATGTTTGTCGCACCAGTAACCGCATGGACATTAAAAGCAGCCATATTACTTTGTATAATTGAAACCGTATTCTGTCCGACAGAGCCAGTAGCCCCAAATATAGATATACTGCGCATATACTATAAACAGCCCATAGCGCCGGCAATAAACACCAAGAAACAAACCCCTAAAACCCCGTCGAAACGATCCAAGAAACCGCCATGACCCGGTATTAAATGACTGCTGTCTTTGACCCCAGCCCGTCTTTTGATCGCAGACTCAGCCAAATCACCAGACTGTGCGGCGATTGCCACAAAAACTGAGGCCGCTATAATCCATGTTTCTTGTCCTGTTACAGACACTAAAATAGCGCTGACGATTATAGCTAATACCCAACCGCCTATCGTACCTGACCAGGTTTTCTTTGGGCTGATGCGGGCCCATAACTTAGGTCCGCCAAGGGTTTTTCCTGCAAAATATCCACCTATGTCACTGGCAATAATGCATAAAAGCAACCAAAGCGTTAAGGTAAACCCCTGATCATCTCGAAATGCACCCAGTGCAGTTGTGGCGAAAATGATAATAAGGATAGATAGAAAAACTATCATTTTAGATGTACGGTGAGTTTCCATCACCAGCAAAGCAACAAGTATTTGCAAGCCCAAAATAATCAAACTTGAAAACCCAAGCGGAAAGAACGTTAAAAAGACACACAGACCAACAATTGCGCCAGCAACAACGGCAAGCCCTTTGCGCCCATCATGCATACGGCTGATTTCCCAAGCCATCAGACCCGCCGCGATAATCAATAATGCCTTAAAAGGGTTGCCGCCTTGCCAGATCGCCCCACCAGCAACCGCCAACATAATAACTGCTGATAATGTACGTATTGTCAGGTCAGAAAAATCAGCTTTTGTGTTCATTTACCAATCACAGATCCAAAACGGCGTTCACGCATTCTAAAATTACTGATTGCTTGTTCATAAAGCCCAATGGTAAAATCCGGCCAAGATTCTTCGATGAAAGCATATTCTGAATATGAAGATTGCCAGGTTAAAAAATTTGAAGTGCGGTATTCACCAGATGTGCGGATGATCAAATCAGGGTCAGGTGTCCCTGCCGTATCAAGATAAGCACTAATCGTGGTTTCATCGATTTCATCCGGCTGCAAGTCCCCCACGTTAACCGCTTTCGCCATTTTTTTAGTCGCACGGACCAGCTCATCACGCCCACCGTAATTCAGCGCAATTGTCAGATGCAAAGCTGTATTATGCGCAGTTAACGCTTCGATCCAGCCCATCAGCTCGCGCAGTTTATCATCAAGCTGAGAACGCTCTCCGATAAACTCCATGCGAACACCTTCGGCCAGCATATCCGCTGACTCAGCCTTAATATAGCGTTTGAAGATACTCATAAGACCGGATACTTCCTTCTTTGAGCGGCTCCAGTTTTCTGTAGAAAATGCGTATAGTGTCAGATGCTTAACACCTAATGTTTTTGAAGCTTTCACAACCTTTTTAACCATGCGCGCACCACGCATATGGCCTTCTAGACGTGCCAGCCCTCGGGCCTCTGCCCAGCGTCCGTTGCCATCCATAATGATTGCAACATGATTAATGTCTTTAATAAGTGACTCTGCCATAATCTTCAGAAAAGGTCGTCCTTTTCCACCCCTATACTTTTTTTATTTTATACTTTTATAACTGAGTTTGTATCCTACACCAAATACTATATTTATACCTGCATAATTTCGGCTTGTTTTGTTTCTACTGCGCTATCAATATTTTCGATCGCAGCATCTGTTAAGGATTGGATTTCTTCCGACCATATTTTTTGATCATCCTCGCCCATTCCGTCGGCTTTAGCTTTTTTGATTTGATCCATGCCATCCCGGCGCACATTGCGCACAGCAACCTTAGCATTTTCAGCATATTGTCCAGCCACTTTAGCCAAATCTGCACGGCGCTCTTCATTCAACTCAGGAATTGGCAACCGCAAGACAGTACCGTCAATCACCGGGTTCATACCCAAGCCACTATTACGGATGGATTTCTCCACAGCCCCAAGCAGGCCTTTATCCCAAACATTAACTGTAATCATACGCGGATCAGGGACATTGATTGTACTGCATTGATTAAGCGGCATCATCGATCCATAAGCATCAACCATAATGGGCTCAAGTATCGAAGCGGATGCGCGCCCTGTACGCAGGCTGGCAAATTCCACTCTGAGGGCTGTCATTGTACCGGTCATGCGGCGCTCAATGTCATCTACATCAATTTCTACGTCAGACATTGCAGTCTCCTTTAACTATCCACTTAAACTGAACCTACAACTGTATATGTACCTTGCCCGCGCAAAACACCAGCCAGACCACCTGGTCTGTCCAAAGAAAAAACAATAAGTGGTAGATTATTGTCACGTGCAAGGGCAATGGCGGATGCATCCATCACCTTCAGGTTCTTTTGCAAAACTTCATCATAAGATACGCTTTCATAGCGTACAGCGTCAGAAAATTTATTAGGGTCTTTGTCATAAATCCCGTCAACTTGTGTACCTTTGAAGATCGCTTCGCAATTCATTTCAGAAGCGCGCAATGTGGCGGCTGTATCCGTAGTGAAATACGGATTGCCAGTGCCTGCCGCAAATATGCAAACCCGTTTCTTTTCAAGATGTCGCACAGCACGGCGGCGAATATAGGGTTCACAAACCTGATCCATTGGGATCGCTGAAATGACACGCGTGTGTACTTTCAAAGCCTCCAACGCGCCTTGCATGGCAAGAGCATTCATGACTGTGGCCAACATGCCCATGTAGTCTGCGGTGGTACGTTCCATACCTTGAGCAGAGCCTTGTAGCCCGCGAAAAATATTACCGCCGCCAATCACAAGACAAATCTCAACATCCATATCATGTAAGGTTTTCACCTCTGCGGCGATACGTTCAACTGTTGGGGGATGTAATCCAAAACCGGTATCGCCCATCAAGGCTTCGCCGGAAATTTTTAAAAGAACTCTTTTATACGTTGGCTTTTCGCTATGATGCGACCCATCGGACATTATCGAATCCCTTAATAATTGCGCTTGTTGCTAATAATCTAAAATAGCAGTTTGTTGCAATGACAAACTAGGGTCACTTGCGCTAAAACTTGCTTAGAATCCAAACAGAGTGTGCCCGTGTCTATCATTTTATCTGATCATAAACCAATTTTAATAGCAGGCCCAACGGCTTCAGGGAAATCCAACCTAGCTTTAGAGGTTGCACAAAAAACAGGTGGCGCGATTATAAATGCAGATGCTTTGCAGGTCTATACAGGCTGGAACATTCTGTCCGCACGCCCCAATGTCAAAGATTTATCACAATGCCCGCATTACATGTATGGGTATATCACGATGCAACAGCCCTATTCTGTTGGCGTTTGGTTACGAGAAATCAAGCAACAACTGCAAGATTGCGCAAACCGCAATGAACGTCCGATTATTGTCGGCGGCACAGGATTGTACTTTTCCGCTTTGACCCAAGGGCTGGCTGATATACCCGAAGTTCCCGCCGCGGTACGCAAAAAGGCCGATGAAATGGCGCTTGATCAAGGTCGCGATGTTTTCGCAGGGCTCTTAAAACAGCAAGATCCAGATACTTATGCGAAGATCGATGTGCAAAACCCAGTACGTACCCAACGCGCTTGGGAAGTGTTAATCGCTACCGGATCAGGTTTATCAAAATGGCAAAAAAACCAACAAAGCCCTTTAATACCAGAAAAAGATGCCCACCTTATATCCCTAATCAGTGATAAAGACTGGTTAAACGCAAGGATTACAAAACGGTTCGACCTTATGGTCTCGCAAGGTGCACTTGATGAATGTCGCACAGCTTTAGACAGCTGGTGGGATGAAACCCTGCCTTCATGCAAGGCGATCGGCGCAAAAGAGCTTATTTCGCACCTTAAAGGCGAGTTAAGTTTGACCGAAGCTGTGGAAGCTGCAAAACTACAAAGCAGACGCTATGCTAAACGTCAACGCACTTGGTTTCGCAGCCGAATGAAATCTTGGCATAAATTATACTTATCAGATGATAACTTTGATTATTCAGCACTATTCTAGGCAATTTATTGCCATAATCAAACATGCACGAAACATCACTCTTTCGGCAATACTCAGAATCAGCTATCAAGTGTATAAGTAGAACTGGTAGGTACCCTTGACACATTCCCATCTTATGGAAAACAAGCAGACGATTTGGGTTGGTGCTTTAGCGTCAAGCGTGCGCAGTATGGAACCTGAATTGCGCCTTGATGGTCAAAATGGTTTACATAAGATTATGTGGCTGTCCAAGGGACATGCACGGGTTACCATAAACGGAATGACCAGGGGTATTGGGCCTAATACATTTATCTATGTCCCCAGCAATATTCCGCATAATTTTGAAGTTGGTTTGCATACGTACGGGACATTTATTGCAACTGCCCCAAATGCAGGTATTAACTTGCCCCAACGCCCATTTGTCTTTCCTGTGCTTAACATTATGCAGCAAGCAGAGACCGCTAAATTTATTGACAGTATCGTGAGTGAAGCCACTTCAGAAGCTCAGGGTAAATTCATGGCTATTGAAGCTTATATTTCGTTGATGCTTGTGCATGTTCTGCGCCTTACTGGTGATAAAATAGAAAACGAAAAGGAAACCGCTTCGCAAAGATTGATGCGCAAATTTGCACGGGTTTTAGAAAGCCAGTTCAGGGCTGGCAGATCGCTAAGCGAATATGCCGATGTTTTAGGCGTGACCACCACGCACCTGTCGAGGGTTTCGCGGGCAATGAATAACAAGTCCGCAGGCCAAATGATACAGGAACGCACGTTAAGTGAAGCGGCGCATTTATTATTGCACAGTACTGTCAAAATTCAGGATATTTCAATACAGCTTGGCTTTAGTTCGCCAGCGTATTTCACGCGCCTATTCAATGCTAAAATGCACCAAACCCCGAAAGATTACCGCAAATCCCAAGCCCGTGGCCCTGAAGAGATGCAACGGATCCGCGCGCGTGGACTTTAGAAATCTGATAATAACTTAGTGGTTTGGGGATCCATAAAGCCTGCGACTGTGGTTTCGGTTTCAAGCTGCATGGCACAGATCAGATCGGTTACCGCAGTTTTGTGTAACACTTTTTTCATGGCCCGTACGGATAATTCAGGCAAACGTGCTAAACGTTCGGCAACCTTCACAGCCTGATCTTGTAATTTCGCATCTGGAGCAATGCGCCACGCCACGCCCATCTCATATAATTCTGTAGCCGTATATTTATCACCGAAGAATAGCATTTCGCGGGCCTTATGCAAACCGACCATAGAAGGCAGTAACGATGTCACTGCCCCGGTCACAAACAAGTTCAGTGACACTTCGGGGAAAAACCCTTTGGCGCTTTCACCCCATATTGGAAAGTCGCAGTTAATTGCCCATTCAAAGCCGCCGCCAACAGCCCAGCCATTTATTGCACCAACAACTGGTTTTTCACCCAGTGTAATCGCAAAGGTTACCCTTTGAATGGCGTCGACCAAATCCCGAGCCTGCGCTTCATTCTCAGGGTGGACATGTTCACGGCGATCATCCCCTGCACAAAACGCCCTGCCCGCACCCGTGAATATGATTGCGCGTGTGCGGGCATCTGCATTAGCATCCTCAAAAGCACGCGCCACATCATCAATCAAAACACGGTTCATTGCGTTCAAACTGTCGGGGCGGTTCAGAGTGATTTTCCGTACAGCATTATCGCCTAAACTGCTTAAAACAGTTTCATATGTCATATCAGTCATGATTTGTTCCTTATCACGCGTTTGGTTTTACCCTCAGTCACAGGAAAGCAACCGTTGGGTTTCAAAGTAATGCGTGTTGTGGCCCCCAGATTACGCTTGAAAGCTTGTTCAACATGACCAGAAAAACCCGGAGAAACAGCGACACCCTTTGCCAGTTCAACCTGCACAGGCAAAGCATTATAAGGCGGCGATCCATCTAAAACGATCCGGTAATCACCGCTGAGCTCTGCAAATTCGCCAATCACAGCAGCGACCATCGTTGGAAACATATTCAACCCTCGGACGACAACCATATCATCAGAACGTCCGATGACGCGAAACCGAAACCCGGTACAACCACAGTTGCAGGGTTGGGTTTCATCTATTGCAATTATATCGCCTGTGCGAAAGCGCACCAAAGGCTGGCAATCACGTTCAAGATGGGTCAATACCAGTTCTCCGGTTTTACCAGCTGCAAGCGTAATCGGGGCATTAGTGTCTGGGTCAATCAGTTCTGGGTAAAGCACGTCACTTGCGAGAAAGTGCAAACGGGTATCATGTTCGCATTGCGCGGCAAAGTTTGAAAATACATCTGAAACACCGAAATTCGCATTGCGTGGTTCAAACCCCCATGTATCTTTCAATCGTGCGCGCAGTATCGGATCATCAAGCCCTGCCTCACCACCAAAAAGCCCAAGTTTCAATCCAAGATCACGCGGGGAAATATCAGGGTATTTCTGCGCTATAACCCGCGCCAGCACAGCTGGATATGAAGGTGTACAGGATATGGCTGTGATGCCAAGCTCTAGAATGGTATGAATTAGCAATTCGGTACTGCCGACCCCGAAAGGAATAACAAGTGCCCCTGTTGCCTCTAGCGTCAGGTGATCAGTCACGCCCCCCATCCACATCTGATAATTCAGACAATGCACCACTTTATGATCTGCCGTCAGACCAGCCGAGCGTTGTGCCCTTGCGCCTACAATCTGGGTGATCTTGCAATCCCGAGCCGACAAAGCAAGATTCATTGCCTGCCCCGAGGTGCCCGAGGTACGGTGCAATCGAGTTGCAAGCTGCGCAGGCGCTGCTAGGTAATCACCAAAAGGTGCACAGGTTTCTTGGGCTTTACGCAGTTGGGATTTTTCAGAGAGCGGAAGCAGAGGAATATCCTGTAGATTACGTGGCAATTTAACCCCTTCCCAAAGCTTTTGATAAAACCCCGAGTGCGCAGCAACATAAGCACTTTGCTTTTGCCATGCATCTTGATTGTGTTGCAACATTTTCTCGCGCGGCATGATTTCTACGTCTGACAATAACATCATGGCTGCAATCCTTTATGCCAAAGCGAACTCAACGTATCGACTACCGCACCTAAGTCTTTGGAAAAACTACACATATATGGGTCTTTCGTTAGAAAAATATTGATTAAATATTGATCTGTCATACCACCCAATGCATAAGCGCGTCGCATCAGTTCATCATGCGCAATAGTTTCCCCCTTAAGGGTCAGTCTGCGTTCTGTCGCGGCTACAACCGCATCAAGCCATTCCCGGTTCAGTTTTTGGAATGCTGCTTGTGCCGAGGGATGTGGCTTTAATTGGTTAATCAAGTACTTCATAAGACCGGGGTTCTGTTCGAATAGCCCCACATAAATAGCTGTGGCCGCTTTAATGGGATCTGTCATTGTGTCTTGTGCGGCCTTGCGCATCTGGCATTGTAAAAAATCTATAAAGAGCAATGCAATATCTGCCAGTAATGCAGCGCGATCAGGAAAGTATATGTAAAACGTGCCATGGGAAACATTTGCGGCCTTACAAATGTTCGCAACTGTCAACTGGGTAATGTCTACTGTGTCAGCACTTTGGCAAACAGCGACACGAAGGGCGGCTTTAGTCCTTTTGCCTTTAGGAAAATCTTTCGCGGAATTTGCTACTTCGGTTGAAAACCGAAGGTCTTCCTTATTCAGTATAATCATGATTCTTTCCATTTATGAATATGATGTCATATTCATAAATGGAAAGATTACTAAATACAAGATTGCCTTTTCCAAGGTTTTTCCATGCCGTCCTTGCACGCATGCGCCCATCAGTCTAAGAGGCCCGTGTGTTATTTTCTTATATAAAGGCCCGTCGCAAATGATCCCTCGTTATTCCCGCCCTGAAATGGTCGCCATATGGTCGCCGGAAACCAAGTTTCGCATCTGGTATGAAATTGAAGCACACGCCTGCGATGCAATGGCCGACTTGGGGGTTATCCCGCGCGCGAATGCGGAAGCGGTCTGGAAAGCTAAGGACATTGAGTTTGACGTGGCCCGTATAGATGAAATCGAAGCTGTTACCAAACACGATGTAATCGCATTTTTGACCCATCTAGCGGAACATGTTGGCAGCGATGAGGCACGGTTTGTGCATCAAGGCATGACCTCTTCTGATGTTCTAGACACATGTTTCAATCTACAACTGGTAAAAGCATCCGATATTTTAATAACAGATGTTGAAAAGCTGCTTGAGGCCTTAAAAAGCCGCGCGCTTGAGCATAAAATGACCATTCGCATTGGCCGCTCACACGGCATTCACGCAGAGCCAACCACGATGGGACTTACATTTGCACGGTTCTACGCAGAAATGGATCGTAATCTTAATCGTTTAAAAGTCGCCCGCAAAGAAATTGCAACTGGTGCGATTTCAGGCGCGGTTGGAACATTTGCCAATATTGATCCGGCTGTAGAAGAGCATGTTTGCGCCAAGCTAGGGTTAGAACCGGAACCTATAAGTACACAAGTGATCCCACGGGATCGCCATGCTGCATTTTTCGCGGCCCTTGGGGTTGTTGGATCCTCTATTGAAAATATTGCAATTGAAGTACGGCATATGCAACGTACTGAAGTACTGGAAGCAGAAGAATTTTTCTCAAAAGGGCAGAAAGGCTCATCTGCTATGCCGCATAAACGCAACCCGATTTTATCGGAAAACCTGACAGGTTTAGCACGCCTTGTGCGCATGGCTGTGGTGCCAGCCATGGAAAATGTTGCGCTTTGGCACGAGCGTGACATTTCACATTCATCTGTGGAACGCAACATTGGCCCTGATACATGTATTACACTAGATTTTGCTTTAAGCCGTCTAACTGGTTTGGTGGAAAACTTAGTTATCTACCCTGACAACATGCTGGCAAACATGAATAAGTTTCGTGGCCTTGTGATGTCACAACGGGTTCTTCTGGCTTTGACCCAAGCAGGGGTAAGCCGTGAAGACAGCTATAAATTGGTACAACGCAATGCAATGAAAGTTTGGGAGCAAGGCAAAGATTTCAAAACTGAATTGCTTGCGGATGAAGAGGTTTTAAAAGCTTTAAGTGCAGAAGAGATTGAAGATAAATTCGACATCGGTTACCACACAAAGCATGTGGATACGATATTCAAGCGTGTTTTCAACTAAAACAACATATCGAATACGTTATCTTTCAAAAAGAGTGACATTTGTCACTCTTTTTTACGTGATTCTACCAGAGGTTTACGTTGTTATTTTCTTAACTTTTAGAGAATGGTCGGCGTAACAAGAAATATTATTCACTAAGTGACTTTTTATTTTTTGTGAGGAATTTTACCTCAATGGGAATGCGTGTACTGTTTACGTCGACACTTTTATACAAAAGACCTCAGATTTATCTGAGGTCTTTATTTTTAGAAACATTGTATTGAACTTATATCTCATCGAAAATTTGTGATTTAGCTAAAGCCATCAGCTCGGCCATTTTAGCCCGGATTGTTGCCTCGTCAGAATTTGCGCCTAAGTCACCAGAAACTTTGCGATAAACATCTTCATCACCAGCTTCTTCAAAATCTGATTTAATCACTTCTTTAGCGTAAGCATTCGCTTCATCGCCAGCTTTTCCCAGCAGATCAGCAGCCCACAGCCCTAACAGCTTGTTACGACGCGCTTCTGCCTTGAACTGCATTTCTGCGTCATGGGCGTATTTATTTTCAAATGCGTCTTCGCGGTTATCAAATGTGCTCATCCGTGTTCTCCTTAAGGGGATTCTGTATCCCTTATATATGATAGAAAATTAACTTGGCTACAAGGTGTGGCATAATGAACTTGATGCGTGTTTTAGGACAGCTTATAGAGTGCACAGCAACGGGGATAATGAGTCCCTGCCCCTCTATGAAACGGAGACCCAAATGGCCAAGGGTAAGAAGATTTACGAAGGTAAAGCGAAAACGTTATATGAGGGCCCGGAACCGGGTACTATCGTTCAGTATTTCAAAGATGATGCGACTGCGTTTAACGCCGTTAAAAAAGATGTGATTGACGGCAAGGGCGCCCTGAACAACCGTTTTTCTGAACATTTTATGTTGGGATTGGAAAGCATTGGCATTCCAACCCATTTTATTAAACGTTTAAATATGCGTGAACAGTTGGTCAAACATGTTGAAATCATTCCTTTGGAAGTGATCGTACGCAATGTGGTTGCCGGCTCTATGTCCAAGCGTTTGGGCATTGAAGAAGGGACAGTTTTGAACCGCCCAATCGTGGAGTTCAGTTATAAGGATGATAGCCTTGGCGACCCTTTGGTGGCTGAAGAACATATTCTGGCCTTGGAATGGGCAACACAACGTGAATTAGATGATATTGTTGCAATGGCTTTACGGGTTAATGATTATCTTTCAGGCGTTATGTATGGTGTCGGGATCAAATTGGTTGACTTTAAAATTGAAATCGGGCGTTTAACCACAGATGATTATCAGCAGCTTGTTGTCGCGGATGAAATCAGCCCTGACAGTTGCCGTCTGTGGGACATTAAAACTAATGAAAAACTGGACAAGGATGTGTTTCGCCGCGATCTAGGTTCCCTGACAGATGCCTATTCCGAAGTCGCTAAACGGTTGGGATTGTTGCCCAAGAACAATGTGCAATCTGCACCAAAACTAGTAAAATAAAGGCTGTAATGATGAAAGCACGTGTACATGTCACTTTGAAAAACGGCGTTTTAGACCCCCAAGGGGCCGCGGTTAAACACTCATTATCAACATTGGGTTTTGATAATGTTGATCGGGTGCGACAAGGCAAGATCATTGAATTGGAACTGTCCGAAACCGATGCATCAAAAGCTGAAATACAAATTAAAGACATGTGTGAGAAACTACTGGCAAACACTGTAATCGAAGATTATTCAGTGGAAATTATATAATGCGCGCCGCGGTCATCCAGTTCCCTGGTTCAAACTGCGACCGCGATATGGCGGTAGGTTTTGACCGTACCCTTGGCCATAACAGCCGCACTCAAATGGTTTGGCACAAAGAAAGCAACCTGCCCGATGGTTTGGATATTGTCGGCATTCCAGGCGGCTTTTCCTTTGGCGATTACTTACGCTGCGGTGCAATTGCGGCCCGCTCACCGATCATGCGGTCTGTAATCGAGTTTGCCAATAAGGGTGGATACGTAGTTGGTATATGCAACGGCTTTCAGGTGCTAACCGAAAGCGGCTTGCTGCCAGGTGTTTTAATGCGCAATGCAAACTTGAAGTTTGTGTGCAAAGATATTGATCTTAAAGTGGAAACATCAAATTCTGCATTCACTAACGCCCATAAAAAAGACGACGTGGTAACATACCCCGTAGCGCATCATGATGGTAATTACACTGCAGATACTGAAACACTGAAAGCCCTGCATGGGGATGATCGCATTGCTTACTCATATGTGGATAATCCGAACGGCTCGGTTGATGATATTGCAGGCATTTTATCAGATAACCGGCGCATTCTTGGTATGATGCCGCATCCCGAGCGTCTGAACGACGCTGCATTGGGCGGTGAGGATGGCACAAAGTTGTTCGAAAGCATCGCCACCACGCTGGTTTCCGCTTAAAAAACTGAAAGTAAAAGTATTTTACTTGAGCACAGAATACACTGCGTTTAATGTCGATCTATGATCAGCCCCTCTCCTATAAGCCAGGAAAACTCTTCGCGCGCTAATATGCTAGTGCGCATCGGTATTCTGTTCCTGATTATAACAGCTATTTCTGTGATGTGGCTTAGCAATCTGTATTTCACGCAGCTTTTTAACAGCTCGACACGGGCCAGTGCTGTACGCCAGTTATCACTTTATAATGGGCGTATTATTAGTGACTTACAACGCAGTGCCGTGGTGCCTTTATTGTTATCACGCGATCGAACACTCATTTCAGCTTTGGACACTTCAGATTTTATAAACTCATCGCAGCATTTAATCAGTTATCACGATGATATCGGCACCAAAGAAATTTTCTTGTTAGATAAGGATGGTCGCACAGTCGCATCCAGCAATCGTACTGAATTAGGGCAATTTTCAAATGATAAACCAGTTTATGTTAACGCCATGCGTTCAAACGAAACCGTTTTCAGTAGTTTCGAAAAAAGCCGGGGTGGTCGAGGTTATTATTTCTCACGACGTTTGATCAGCAACAAGAAGACGGCTGGTGTTATTGTTGTCGAAGTGGATTTGGGTGGGCTATTTGATACTTGGTCCAAAAACAATGCGACAATCATAGTGACTGATTCTGAAGGTGTAATTTTACTGTCAACAGAACGTCAATTTGAAAATCAAACCTTGTTGCAGGCATTTTCAAACCAACCAGTTTTATCAACAATGGAGCGTGCTTTGCGGGCAACCGGTGAATGGACAGGCTCTGTTGCAGATGCATACATCCGTGGGCAACCTTTGTTTCGCATCGATGAGAAAGTGCCGTTTCAAGGCTGGAATATCATCTACCTTGCCTCTTATGAAAGTATACGTGCCCGCGTTAACGGCATACTTGCTATGGAAATAATGGGTTATGCGATGCTGTTCGCCCTGATGTTTTATATTTTATCAAAACGTGCCATTCGAAAATCTTTTGTACTGGAGGCGGAATCTACAGAGTTGCGCGCCTTGAACAACCGACTGACCGAAGAAATATCGCAACGTGAAGAGGCCGAACGTAACCTGCAAGTTGCCGAGCAAAGCTTAGCACAAAGTTCAAAACTGGCAGCATTAGGTGAAATGTCAGCCGCAGTAAGCCATGAACTGAACCAGCCTTTGGCAGCAATGCGAACCTATTTGGCAGGGGCCAAGCTTTTGCTTAAACGCCGCCGCCCGGAAGAAGCCATCGGCAGTTTCCAACGTATCGATGATCTGATTGGCCGGATGGGGGCGATCACCCAGCAACTGAAATCGTATGCCCGCAAAGGTGGTGATACATTGCATCCAATTGATTTGCGCAGCTCAGTACATGCAAGCCTGTCAATGATGTCTCCTCAGCTTAATCAATTAGAGATTGAAATCACCGAAACTATGCCGAAATCCGCGGTTATGGTTATGGGCGACACCGTACGTATTGAGCAAGTTATCGTAAATCTATTGCGGAATGCGATTGATGCGATGAAAACGCAAAACACCCGGCATCTGGATATTTTTCTAGTTGCCGGTGATATCGCTAAATTAACCATTAAAGACAATGGTCTCGGCATTGATAATTTAGACAGTCTGTTCGAACCTTTTTATACCACCAAGCAACCAGGCGAAGGTGTTGGTTTGGGCCTTGCTATATCCTCGGGCATTGCAAAGGATTTGGGTGGGCGGCTTCTTGCCCGAAATATCAAACCCCATGGCGCTGTCTTTGAGTTCCAGATACCATTGATTAAAGAAGACGAAATACTAGCGGCGGAGTAAACAAATGGCCGAGCAGATAAAAGTAGCAATCGTTGATGATGAACAGGATATGCGCGAAAGTATTTCGCAATGGCTGACCCTATCAGGTTATCGGACTGTGACATATCCAAGTGCAGTTCATGCGTTAAAGGAAATTGATGCAGATTTCCCAGGGATTATCATTTCAGATGTGCGTATGCCCGAGATTGATGGCATCCAGTTTCTGAAGAAAGTCCAAAGCATGGATAACACGATCCCGATGATCATGATCACGGGACATGGCGACGTATCTATGGCAGTGGAAGCAATGCGCATTGGGGCTTATGATTTTTTAGAGAAACCGTTTGACCCTGAACGCATGGCTGAACTGGCCAAACGCGCAGTATTGACCCGCCGTCTAACACTGGATAACCGCACTTTACGCCGGGAATTGTCTGATGGCACGGTTCTATTGCGTAAGTTGGTGGGGTCCAGCCCAATTATGGATCGTTTGCGCGAAGATATTCTGGATCTGGCACAGGCAGATGGGCATATCTTGATTACCGGGGAAACCGGCACAGGGAAAAGCCTGATCGCGCATGCCTTACACGCTTGTGGTTCACGTCAGGGCAAGAAATTTATTACGGTAAACTGTGCAGCTTATACTGAAGATGAATTGTCAAAACGTCTGTTTGGCCCGAATGATGATGCCACCCCTTTTCTGGAAGCATCCCTTGGTGGCACATTATGTCTGGAAGACATAGAAAGCTTGCCCACATCGGTGCAGGCAAAATTATTAAATGCCATTTCAGAACATGATCGGGGTGATATATCACAATTGCGGATCATCGCGATTTCAAATGAACCTGACCCCGGCAACGCGCTAGATGATGCGCTGCGCCAAGATCTTTATTTTCGTTTGGCCGCAATGCAAATCACGCCACCACCACTACGCCAGCGGGGTGAAGATATCCTGACGCTATTCACCCGTTATGCAGAAAACTTTGCAGATGAGTACGGCTGTGACCAGCCCGAAGTTTCTGCTGAAGATGCCGCCAAGTTGCTACAAGCCCCCTGGCCCGGCAATATCCGTCAACTGATTAATCTGGCGGAACGCACAGTGCTGCAAAGCCGCCGGGGTAACTATTCTATATCAGGGTTGTTGATGTCAGATGGCGATCAGGAAGCCCCTGAAGTGATGGAAGATGGTAAGCCGCTTAAAGAGCATGTGGAAGCGTTTGAGCGGATGCTGATTGACAACACGATGCGCCGTCACAAAGGATCAATCCAGTCAGTAATGGAAGAGTTAAAACTACCACGGCGGACTTTGAATGAGAAGATGGCAAAGTATAGTTTAAGCCGATCGGATTATGTCGGGTGATGGCTTTGGTTTAAAGTTAATGTCGAAAATTCAAAAATAAGTGAACTATTTGTTTATATATATACAAAACCTGAATGGTCATATTCAGCCAAACCCACTGCAACAGTAAATCTAAATACTGCTTATAACTTGTAATGTTTCATAGACGGTTGGGGCTGATTGCGTCCCGTCGTTTTTCGTGGCATGACGCTCATAAATAGGGAAACCAGCAGGGATAACGGTACCGCGTAATGCTTTTATCTTTGGTATTATTCGGTGACATTTCGAACCACTCAGACTTATCAAACGTCCCTGCGAAAATACCGATAAGACTTGACCAACGTGCAAATGTCAGAGCAATCTTGGTACCGCAATCAACCCAGTAATTGACATGAATGTTTTGGCTACTACCTTTGGGCGGGGGCATGAATACCCAAGCCACTCCAAAGCTGATTTCTATGGGTGCCATGCCTGCCAACCTTATGCGTTAATAGTTATAACGGCTATTATGAAATCTTGTTTAAGGTGGTTTCAAGATCGCCATAACCAGTATACCGTCGTTCCAGCGGCAGGCCTAATTTATCAGCGCACGTTTGTGCTTTTTTATCAAGCGCCGGATCATTAATTTGGGCTTGGTATACAACTTTGGTATAATTACCGAAATACATGTCACGCAGTTCTGGGTGACGATCCAACCCCATGGGCCGCATCACGAAAGCATCGAACTGTTTGACCAAAAAATCTGTTAGATAAAACGCGGTAATTTCATCCTCCGATTTTTTTGCAAATACGTCATTACCTTCAAAAAAACTGTAACAATGCGGGCCAGAAACCATTTCGACACCAAGCTCAGCACATTTCGCTTGTAGCAACCCGCCGGTACCACAATCAGCATAGACGACAAAGATAGTTTCATAATCATTACGATGTTTATGCACCGCTAATTCTACCGCGTTGGGGATTTTATCTGGGTATAGGTGGTATTTTGCAGGCAGGCATTGCAGATCCATATGATCCCAACTGTTCAAGCGTTTCAACGCCAGAATTTCATGCGCCAGCGCCCCACAAGCCAAAAGTAAAACGCGCCCGATTTTATGGTCAGGCGCATTTAATCCTTTTTCAGTCAATGTGGTATCATCGACATCTAAAACCATTTAAGCGCTCAGCTGGTTATGTTTTTTATCCATAAATTCTTTTGCAGTTTCCACAGCAACAGCCGCATCACGGCAATATGCGTCAGCACCAATGGCTTTACCGAACTCTTCGTTCAAGGGCGCACCACCAACCAGCACAACATAATCGTCACGCATGCCTTTTTCAATCATCGTATCAATGACGACCTTCATGTAAGGCATCGTTGTAGTCAACAAGGCTGACATGCCAAGAATATCGTAATCGCCGCTGTCTAACTCATCCAGATAATTTTCAACAGGATTGTTGATGCCAAGGTCGTTGACTTCAAAACCAGCCCCTTCCATCATCATAGTCACAAGGTTTTTACCGATGTCGTGAATATCGCCCTTCACAGTACCGATCAGCATATTGCCCAGTCGCGGCGCGCCAGTTTCAGCCAACAACGGTTTTAGGATGAACATACCGCCCTTCATTGCGTTGGCAGCCAGCAGAACTTCAGGTACAAACAAGATACCATCGCGAAAATCAATACCGACAATACGCATACCTTCAACCAAAGCTTTGGTCAGAATGTCATATGGCATCCATTTGCGATCCAAAAGGATGTGAACAGACTCTTCTATTTCTTCCTTCATGCCGTCGTAAAGGTCATCGTGCATTTGCAGCACAAGCTCATCGTCGGACAATTCAGATAGGATGATATCTTCTAATTCTTCTGACATCGGTGATTCCCTTTATTCTATGTGAGGCCTACTGATTAAAGTCTTCGTCTTTTTAACAGAATTTTTCTTAGCGTTTTACGACAGGAATAATCTATACTGCGACGTATCAACCACGTCGTCTATTGCGGCGCGGTTGTTTTATAGGTGCTGCCCCGGTACCGTCATTATCAGAAGAGAATGCACCCAGTACATTGGTAATCTGATCATGGCTTGGTTTCCCCCCTTTAGGCGTACTGTCCAGTGCAGTGCGCATAGCGGTTAAATGTTCTGGCATTGTACCACAGCAGCCACCGATAATTGTTGCTCCAGAATTACGTGCTAAAATCGCATATTGCGCCATAATATCAGGCGTACCGTCATAATGGATATGGCCATCAACATATTTTGGAATACCCGCATTGCCTTTGGCAATAATAGGTCTGGCATCACCGGTTTCAGAAAACCCAAGTACAGTGCGCAATAGATCTGATGCACCGACCCCACAATTGGCACCATAAGCCAGAGGCGGGTAATCCAAGCCACTGACCATTTTGACCATATCTGTTGAAGTCACCCCCATCATAGTGCGCCCTGCGGTGTCAAAACTCATCGTACCACACCAGCTTGCGCCTACATTTCTCATAGCCTCTGCGGCTGCAGCATATTCTTCGGGGGCCGAAATAGTTTCAACCCAAAGCACATCTGCACCACCTTCTAGCAATCCGTGAGCCTGTTCTTCAAATATCTCAACAGCTACTTCATGGGTTAATGTACCCACCTTCCCCATAATTTCACCTGTTGGCCCTACAGAACCGGCCACGACAATATCACGGTCAGATTTATCTGCGACTTCACGTCCCAGTTCAGCGGATATGCGTGACAATTCACGGGCGCGGTCTTGCGCATTATGCAATTTCAAGCGCGATGCATTGCCGCCAAAGCTATTGGTCAGAAATAAGTCAGACCCCGCATCTACCGCCCCTTGGTAAAGCTTAGTAATACGATCAGGATGCTCCACATTCCACATCTCAGGCGCATCACCAGCCATCAAGCCCATATTAAACAGGTTAGTTCCCGTGGCCCCATCGGCTAAGACAAATCCTTGCTTATCTATGATTTTTTGTAGTAATTCTGACATTTTACAATCCTGACCACGCGTATTTATAGGTTATCTACCTGCCTGTGACATGTTTTTAGGCATGAAACAAATGCATATTTAACATAACAATTATGTGTTTTATTCAAGTTTGATTAGCGGCTTGTGAAACGGCTTTCAAACGTTCAATCATTGCACGCAAACCATTTGAACGTTGCGCAGAAAGATGTTGATCCAAACCTAAGCGTGCGAAAGCCGCCAGCGCATCAATCTTAGCGGCTTGTTCAACCGTTTCACCCGCATATAATGCTTTGAGTATTGCAATCAGACCATTCACGATCATAGCGTCACTTTCACCATCAAAATTCAGGATTGCTTGCGGCCCTGCTCCATCTATTTTTGGGACAATCCAGACTTGAGAGGCGCAGCCATCTACCTTGGTAGCAGAAACTTTCAAAACGTCATCCAGTGGGACCATCGAGCGGCCCAATTCAATCACGTGGCGATATCTATCTTCCCAATCATCCAGGAACTCGAATGTTTCTACAATATCTTCAAAGCTTTCTGGCATGATCTGATCCATTGTTTTAAGCATGACCTATGACTGTAAGGATAAAACGTCCAGCGTTTTTCTTTACAATAGATGTAAGAGAGGCTTTTCTTTGAAGCAAGATTTCGGTAACGGTAATACAAAGCAGCTGAGGCACACTATGAAGAATATATTCATTACCATAATTACATTAGGTTTTATTGCCGGATGTTCCGGCTCTGGCAGCCTTGATGGATCCGCAGGGAGCAGTTCAGGCAGCTCTGGCGGAAGTTCTGGTGGCAGTAGCAATGGCAGCTCAGGTGGATTTTTCACAAAACGCGAAAAGGAAACTGTTTTAGAACAACGCATTCCTTTGCTTGAAACACGCATTTTGATAGCTGTTGTTAATGAAGTACAGGTTGATCCGTTTAGGGGCGGTGTCTTAATCAAAGCCAAGGGCACTGTCGACCGTCAAGGGTATAGCAATGTTGATCTGGTAGCACTGAACAAGGGCCTGCCAGATGAAAACGGTATCGTGACTTATGAATTTAAAGGCGATCGACCTCAAACCACAGGCCCTGGCCCGACATTACGTTCAAATGAGGTTTATGCTGGAGCATTCATTACAGCCTTGCGACTAGCATCTGTGAAACGCATCCGCGTGATTGCAACACAAAATGAAATCATCAAGTCCAAATAAGTAAGCCTAAAGCAACTTCGCTTAAAATTGTACCGCCATGTGGTTCAAAGCCATTTTTCTATACTGAATTTTACGGTATTAAATCCGTACTATTTTTACAGAATCCTTATTGGCAGAAAGTGCAATTTTGCCTTCACAAAGCTTTAGCGCATCATCCCCGAAAACTTCACGGCGCCAACCATTGAAAGCGGGCAAAGACCGTTCGCCCCCTGCGATCGCATCTAGATCAGCCGCATTGCAAATTAATTTACTAGCCACGCCCGCTTTTTCAGCACTGGCTTTCAGTAAGACTCGCAACAGATCAGACAAACCGTCATTACCCTGTTTCTTGACCCGTACTGCCACTGGTTTTGGGTAATCGGCTGGCGCGGTAGCTTCTGCCTGTTTAACTGCTTTTAAAATACCCTCAGCAATGGCTCCGCTGCGCGCATCACGCAATAACAAGCGCGATTTTCTAAGTTGGTCAGTTGATTTGGGCTTTGTTGCGGCCAATTCAAGCATCGCATCATCTTTATAGACACGGTTACGTGGGATGTTTTTGGTTTGAGCATAGATTTCCCTAAACCGGGCAAGTTCGCGGACATAGGCCAGCATCTTTCCTGAACCATTACGGGTTTTCACCCGGCGCCAAGCCTCTTCAGGATTAACAGTATATGTGCCCGGATTGGTTAAAATACCCAACTCTTCTTGTACCCAGGCATGGCGATTAGTTTTATCCAAGCTGCGTTTCAGGTGTTCATAAATCACCCGTAAATGCGTTACATCACCAAGAGCGTACACTTTTTGTTTGTCCGAAAGCGGTCGCGTACTCCAATCAGTGAAGCGTGAGGATTTATCCAAGGGCGCATTGGCAATTTTGCGCACCAAGGTTTCATAGCCAACCTGCTCACCGTAACCACAGACCATTGCAGCGACTTGTGTATCAAATAGCGGGCTCGGAATTACTGCTTTATCAACAAAGAAAATTTCTAAATCTTGCCGCGCCGCATGGAAAACTTTGACAACGCTTTCATCTTCAAACAACTCATACAAAGGCGCCAGAGACAAGTCTTCTGACAATGGGTCAATCAGAACCGCATTTTCATCCCCCTCACCGGGGTACGCCACTTGAACAAGGCAGAGTTTGGAGTAATAGGTTCGTTCGCGCAGAAATTCGGTATCAACAGTGACATAATCATGTTGCGCGCACTCTGTGCAAAAAGCGGATAAATCGGCGGTTTGTGTAATTATCTTCATACCATTGGCTTTATGGTGGAAAAATGGTCATGGCAAGGCAAAGGCGTAGGCTTTGTGAATATCTATGTTTGGTAATTTACGGTTTTCCTGGATTCCAGACCGGCGTGATGTCAAACAATTTTGCGCTTTTGGGGTCGATAACGATCTGTACCGCATGAACATCTGGGTATCCGTAAACCTCTACTCCGGTGATATTCGGGGCATATTTGGGAAATGGCTGGAAAACCCGATGCTCATGGCTATCGCCAAAAACCAGCAATATGGGTTTTGCAAATTTTCTCGCGGCTTTTTGCAAAGCAGGCCCGAATTGCGCAAAGCCTGAATGGCGCAGCCATCTTTCATTTTCGTAAGTGTTAAAATCATATTCAAACATGTCAGCATGGATCGCCACAACCACGACATCCGAATCTTGTGCAAGATCAAAACTTTCAATGAGCCAATCAGTAGAAGCTTGATTGCGTATGAAAAACTCTTGAGCAGCGGCCATATTACTGGCTTGAAGGTTATTATTTGAGCCAACCACGTGAGCAGTGATAAAACTGATGCCATTTTGCGTAAACCGCGCATTTTCAGGAAAGCCTGTAGCGCCTTGATGTTGAAGATCAATAATGGTTTTACCCAGTGATTTATCAGGATTAGAAAAATATGTTCTCCGTATGAAATCAAGACGTTCCAAGGGGTCATCAACGCCATTTGTAAAGCGTCCGCAGTCAGTCCATTCATTATCACCGGGCGTATATAGAACCGGCGCGTTAAAGCTGTTCATATAATTGAACTGGTCGGTCAGTATTTCATTGCTACATGGCCCGCCTCCTTTGGTATCACCGACATGGATCACAAGGTCAGGTTTTTGCTGATTTATTTCGCCTATCAGTGCTTCATAAGGTGGATAGGATGTTTTGGGTGCGCCATACGGCATATCACCTAGAATAATAAGTTTCAGCGGCGCATTTGAAGTTTCCGCCATCGCCGCGGCCCCAATTGCTAAGTAGGCAACAAGACGTAAAGCCGCTTTAAGATACATCGAAACATCCATTTTACAATATCAATACATCAGTAAGGTACACATAAAGGTGTCAAATTGTCGACGAATAAATAAGACAGTTTCAAGGATGGATGATTGGCACATTCCTAAAGTCATACAATGCCCACAAAATGCAACATTTGGCATTAATGAGTGTTTAACGGTAAACTTCATCATTGAGCAAATTAGTGTAACTAGCAAATAACCCATAAATTTCGAAGAGCTTAGAAAAGCTGAATTTCGTGGATTGATTCGACAATAATTTGAACTTTTATGATGTGATTTTAGATTAATTTGCCACTCACCTCGCAGTCTCCGTAAAATAAGAGATTTACAAGGAAATTGGCTCCGACGGTAGGGATCGAACCTACGACCAATTGATTAACAGTCAACTGCTCTACCGCTGAGCTACGTCGGAATACCTGTGCATCATATGCTGCGAGGCCGCGTATAGCAAAGCGAATATAAGTCGTCTATAGGGATTTTGCACTTCGGGCAAAATATTTGCGTTATCAGTTTCACTTGCACCCCAAGATACATCGGCATAACCCTGTTTATATGTTATATACGATACAAACTTGGATAAAATCAAAATTGCCACGCAGCCTGTTTGGCCGCGCCATGCTGATTTTAGCGGTGCCTATTGTGGTTATTCAGGTTGTCGTTGCATCTTATTTTGCCGAACGGCTGTTTCGGGATGTCTCAACTCAGATGTCAGGCAATATCGCACTCGAAGTTAATTATATTATTTCACTGGCAAAAACCGCCCCTGATAAAACGACAGCCCTAAAAGCAATGCGAAATGCCGCAAGGCCACTTGATATATTCGTGGGATATGAAACCAATCCAGATCAAAGGCATAAACCATGGCTTTGGTATGGGTTATCAGACCACTATGTTAATAAAAAATTAAAATCCAGCATCGATGGACTGATATATATTGACCTTTTAAGCAATAAAAAACGAGTCAGCTTGGCAGTTAAGACCAATAAAGGGCCGGTTCGATTTTCCTTTACTCGTACAAGAACAAGTGCCCGAAACCCGCATCAGTTATTGGTTGCAATGATTTTTACAGCCTTGATATTCACCGGTATTTCCATTCTGTTTTTGAACAACCAGATTAAACCGATACGGCGGTTATCAGAGGCCGCTGAAGCATTTGGCCGTGGTTGGTCGATCCCTTTCAGCCCTAGAGGTGCGCGTGAGGTGCGCAGTGCCGGACATTCGTTTTTGGCGATGCGGGCGCGTATCATTCGCCAGATAGAGCAACGTACCATGATGTTATCAGGTGTCAGTCATGATCTGCGCACTCCGTTGACACGTATGAAGCTATCCCTTGGATTAATTGAGCCCTCTGAAGAAGTAGAACATTTGAAACGAGATGTGGATGAGATGGAAGCCATGTTAAGTGAGTTTCTGGAGTTTGCACGTGGTGATACCGAAGAGAAGACAAAAACCGTAGGCGTTAAAGCTTTAACCAAAAGAATCGCGCGTAACTTCAAGCGGGCAGATCATGATATTGAGTTGCTATTCACTGGCGAGGTTACAGCGAACGATACTTTTAAATGCCGTGAACAATCGATGCAGCGCGCCCTTGAAAACCTGTTGGGCAATGCAGTCCATTACGGCAAGCACATTCGTATGGATGTTAACTTACAAGAAACAAGAATTGAGTTCACCATCCAAGACGACGGCCCAGGCATCCCCAAAGAACAACGTGATGCAGCACTGGAACCTTTTACCCGACTAGACACCGCACGCAACCAAAACAAAAGCGTAGGATCCGGTTTAGGTTTGGCGATTGCAACAGATGTTGCACGCAGCCACGGAGGGTATTTAAAACTTTATAAAAGCAAGGACTTGGGCGGGTTAAAGGCAGTGCTGTCATTGCCAAGATAATCAATATCTTCAGTTTTATTCCGTTTTGGGAACGAAAACACCACTCATTAATGCTTGCTTCCGGCAATAGACTGCGGAAGGTTCAATAACGTTGTCGGTCAGATTGGCACCCATCACCCATGTATAATCTTAGGTAGGTTGCGCCGGCACAACGCGCAGAGCGAAAATGGGTGGTATTGCCAGCACCAATAATCATTAAACAGATTGCCACCAAAAATACATTTGGAGCGCTTGAAAGTAGAATGTATCCTACGCCCGACAACGCCAATCCGGTTATTATCAGACGACACTCACCAATCTGTTTGCTCACCCAGCCTGAGAAAAACTCAATTGCTGCCTGAGATAAGCTTTTAAGGCCTTTGAATAAATCAACTTGGGCGCAGCTGAAAGTTTAAAACTACTGCGGGTTGATACAAGAGCATTTACTACGATGTGATTAATTAATAAATTTCCAAAACAATGCCCTAGGCGATTTTCGCCTTGCAGGTTTTACATCAAAGAGAATTTCGCCGGCTGATTTCATACACGGTGTATGTAAAATCGTCTTAAATTTCGAAAACGAGGTAATTTAAAAATCTATCAAATCATTGTTAATAGTTATAATTATGAATTTGGTAGGCCCGGCAGGACTCGAACCTGCGACCAAAGCGTTATGAGCGCTCTGCTCTAACCAACTGAGCTACAGGCCCGCCTTACGCGTGTCCTATTGTGAAGTTGAAACTAGGTCAAGTGGTTCTGCTGTTTTATGAGCCCGCAGTGAACACATACTGTTAGGTTCATCGAGTTGGTCTAAAATCTTCTAAAGCTAAATTAGCCTTTTACACAATGTAAATGGCGCATGGCAAAAACTTATTCCGTGTAAAACAATTAAGGTATCAATAGTATTGAAGGGGTGACCCTGCCCGACTGCGTGGTTATGTTTGTTAAACAAATTACTGGTGATAGGCATGCATATAGATTTGCCCGTTCTTTCTATTTCAAAATCAGTCATTGTCTATCATGATACAGCTTCCCTGTTTTCATTTCAGAAAGCTTAGGTTAAACGGGGCCAATGCACTTTGGCGCCTGATTTGGGCTTGATCTGGGGAAAGACATGAGCGACCTAAAAAACTCTATTACATATGCCGATGCAGGCGTTGATATTGACGCAGGCAACGCGCTTGTAGAACGGATCAAACCTGCCGCAAAATCCACCAAACGCGCAGGCGTTATGGATGGTCTTGGCGGTTTTGGCGCGATGTTCGACCTTAAAGCTGCAGGGTTTAACGATCCGATTTTGGTCTCGGCCACTGACGGTGTTGGCACCAAGCTGCGTATTGCCATTGATACTGGAAAACTAGAAACAGTCGGCATTGACTTGGTCGCTATGTGCGTCAACGACTTGATTTGCCAAGGCGCTGTACCTTTGTTTTTCTTGGATTATTTCGCAACAGGAAAACTGGATATTGATAAGGCAACAGATGTAATCAACGGCATTGCCGAGGGTTGCCGGCAGGCCAACACTGCCCTTGTGGGCGGTGAAACCGCAGAAATGCCCGGCATGTATGAGGGCGAAGATTTTGATCTGGCCGGTTTTGCTGTGGGCGCGATGGAACGCGGCGGCATGTTGCCAAGGGGTGTGTCTGAAGGTGATGTTTTACTAGGTCTGCCGTCCAGCGGTATTCATTCAAATGGTTATTCTTTGGTGCGCAAAATTGTTGAGATGGCAGGGCTTGACTGGAATGACCCCTCTCCTTTTGGTGAGGGTCTTGCCCGTGACGCTTTGCTGGAACCTACTAAAATTTATGTGCGGCCCGCAGTCGCGGCACTGGAAACCGGCCACCTAAAAGCTTTAGCCCACATCACAGGCGGCGGTTTGACCGAGAATTTGCCACGCGCCCTGCCCCACGGTTTAGGTGCTGAAATCAATCTGGATAGTTGGGAACGCTTACCAATTTTCAACTGGCTGATCGCCCAAGCTGGTTTGGCACAAGCCGAAGCTCTAAAAACTTTCAATTGCGGCATCGGCATGATTGCAATTGCTTCGGCTGAAAATGTGGCTGAAATTGAAGCTGCGTTCAACTCTGAAGGCATTGAACCAATTCGTATCGGCGCAATCGTCAAAGGCGATGGCGTCACTTATACGGGCAGCTTATGAGCAAACGTGTTGCCATTCTAATTTCCGGTGGCGGCAGTAACATGGTGGCTTTGATAGAAGCTATGGCAAATGACAGATTTAATGCAAAACCCGTTTTGGTACTGGCGAATTCTGCTAATGCTGGCGGCATTGCTAAAGCACAGATAAATGGCATCGCAACTGAAGTGGTTGATCACCGCCCGTTCAAAGGCGACCGTGCCGCGTTTGAAAAAATCTTGCACAACACAATTGCGAAATATCAACCTGACGTTATCTGCCTTGCCGGCTTTATGCGTGTCCTAACATCTGATTTTATTGATAGATGGCAAGGCAAGATGCTGAACATCCACCCGTCTTTATTGCCAAAATACACGGGTCTGCACACCCATCAACGGGCCATTGATGCTGGTGATACCAAAGCTGGTTGTTCTGTACATGTGGTCACAGCAAAACTGGATGACGGGCCTCTTTTAGGCCAAACAGAGGTTCCTGTTCTGGCTCATGATACAGCCGAAACCCTTGCAGAAAGAGTGCTGGTAGAGGAACACAAGCTTTACCCTGCCGCATTACAGTCATTTGTAAAGAATGATGGATAAACCTTCCAGCATTCGTAACCTTGGCCCAGCATCAGATATTTTTTATGGTCGTGCGGATATTAAAACTGCTGAAAAATTACGCGAACTTGGGCCCGATGCCGCTTATCTCAAAGCTTTACAGGTCGGTGGCAAGCCACATTTCATTGGTTATTACGCACTTGTCATGGGGCTGCAAGGCCGGCCATGGAATGACTGTCAGGGCATAGAAAAGAAAAATTTGCAAAAACGATTCGACGCAATTAAGGCGCGGCTGTCAGGTAAAGAAAAAGGCCGCTCCGAATTTGAAGCGACCTTGAACATGTTAGGTGTGGTTAAGAAAGCTTAGCCAACAAGTTCTAGACCAGAAAAGAAGAAAGCAATTTCTTCGGCCGCTGTTTCAGGTGCGTCTGAGCCGTGAACTGAGTTTTCACCCAATGATAAAGCGAACTCTTTGCGAATTGTACCTGCATCTGCGTCGGCTGGGTTTGTTGCACCCATAATTTCGCGATTGCGTAGGATTGCATTTTCACCTTCCAGAACTTGCACAACAATCGGTTCTGAAATCATGAACTCACACAATTCACCAAAGAACGGGCGTTCTGCGTGCACACCGTAAAATGTTTGGGCTTGTGACAATGTCAACTGGATGCGTTTTTGTGCAACAACACGCAAACCACCCTCTTCCAATTTTGCAACGATAGCACCCACTAAATTGCGTTTGGTTGCATCTGGTTTCACAATTGAAAATGTACGTTCTAGGGCCATGTATAATATCCTTCATAAGGGGCTGAATTTCTGGGTCGCAGTAACATAAGCGTATCGACTTGGAAACCCTGTGTTGACAGTTTCCTTACACTATAGCAAAGCAGCCCCATGATACGTATCGATGACATTTCTTATTCCATTCAGGGCCGCCAGTTACTGGCAGGCGCATCCGCAACTATTCCCACAGGCCACAAGGTTGGTATTGTTGGGCGCAACGGCACGGGTAAAACCACGCTGTTTCACTTGATTACCGGGAAACTTCTGCTTGATGGCGGCAAAGTGACTGCGGCTAAAGGCCTGCGCATTGGCGGGGTCAGTCAAGAAGTACCATCCAATGAGGTAAGCTTGCTGGATACGGTTCTGGCCGCTGACACCGAACGCGCGGCTTTGTTGCTAGAAGCCGAAACCGCAACAGATGCGGATCGTATTGGCGAAATATATGAACGTTTAACCGCTATTGATGCCTATTCAGGCGAAGCGCGTGCAGCCAGCATCCTCAATGGGCTTGGGTTTGACCGCGAAGCACAATTGCGCGCCTGCTCTGAATTCTCCGGCGGTTGGCGCATGCGGGTGGCTTTGGCTGGCGTATTGTTTTCGCAACCTGAGATTCTAATGTTAGACGAGCCAACAAACTATCTGGATTTAGAAGGCAGCATCTGGCTGGAAACCTATCTGGCGAAATATCCTCATACAGTGCTGATCATTTCACATGACCGTACATTGTTAAACAAATCCGTAAATTCAATTCTGCACCTTTATGACCAAAAACTGACTTTATATCAGGGCAATTACGATACCTTTGATAATGTACGCCGGGCAAAATTAGCTGAACAGAGCTCTATGGCCAAGAAACAGGACGCTGCACGAGATCACCTACAAGCATTTGTCGACCGGTTTCGCGCCAAAGCATCTAAAGCAAAACAGGCGCAATCTCGGTTGAAAATGCTGGAACGGATGCAACCGATTGCATCTTCAGTTGAAAACGCTGTGGCGGCATTTAACTTCCCCGAACCAACCGAACTTTCCCCCCCAATTCTACGCCTTGATAACGTCGATGTGGGCTATGATGACACAGCTATTCTACGAGGGCTAAGTCTTCGGATTGACCAAACAGATCGAATCGCTCTTTTAGGAGCTAATGGTCAAGGAAAATCCACCCTTTCCAAATTATTGGCAGATAAACTTAAACCAATGGAAGGTAGTCTTATCCGTTCTTCCAAGCTGA
>JQIA01000010.1_pt1 | contig 90901 bp, 93 predicted proteins | sample 811431 | NCBI WGS metagenome assembly JQIA01 (sample SAMN02998118, study PRJNA258478) | marine sediment metagenome | biome: marine; feature: seafloor; material: sediment; isolation source: oil-polluted sediment collected from 3 locations (0.5 km, 0.7 km and 0.9 km)... | place: USA: Gulf of Mexico ...
ACAATTGCACCGTCGTCAATGTTTGCAATATAGACGGACGCGTCTGGTGCAGAGGCTGTACCTTGTGCAAAAAGCGGTGCTGAAAGCGCGGCAAAGGCCACGACCGCGGCTGCAACAATTACATTCTTCATATCTTATCTCCTATCAGGCGGTGATGAAATTATTTCCATCACATCTGACAGGTAAACACTTTAGCATTTCAAATTATTCAAATTTTATTTGTTGGGGAATTCTTATTTATAAAAACACTGACTTAAAGCGATTAGCCCAGTTTTGAATATGCGTTTCATCTTGCCCTCCTATCAAAAAGAACTCATATTTATCATTGGCCCATGTTGCGCTGGCCAGCCCTTGCATACGGGCATAAGTAATTTGAGTTTGCTCGGGCGCGGTATCTTTGGCAATAATACAAAGTGCAATCGGTGCACCTGTTTCAGATTGATACACAATCTGGATCAAGGGATGGCCCTGAAACCCCAAAACTTGCGCGCGAAACAAAGTCAGAGCTTCTATTTCCGCCAATTTCTCTTGTGGTAAGTCCAGCTTAAGCGCTGTGGAAGCCCGTTTGAATTGGTTGGATAAATTTACAGGGTCACGATCCAGATGCGCAATGGTTTGCGGGGTATAAAGGGCTTGATAACTTGCAACCTCCATCCGCCATGTCGATTGCTTATCAACGGCATAATCTTTGCCTGACCAGCCCAGAACAATCCCTGCCAAAATTGAGGCGGCAATGCTTATCCCCCGAAACTGTCCAGACTTTGCGCGGGTCGGTTTAGGTGTCTGCAACAGGGTTTCCAACCGCGCGGCACTTGGTATTATCTTCAAGGTGTCGCGCACAAAAGCGGCAACATTATCCAAAGCCATCAAGCGCCGTTCCAGTTCTGGATCAGATGATAAGGCAGTTTCGATACTTTGTTCCAAAGGTTGCGATGCATCCCCAGCTAAATAAGCTTTCAATTCACGATCTGTAAAACTCATCATTGATGCCTCATCTTAATTTCAGCATCCGCATTATTTAAATGCCGCAATGCTTTACGTGCTGTAGATAACCTGCTCATTATCGTACCGATAGGTACATCCAGTATTTCAGCAGCCTCACTATACGTGAACTCTTGAACAAAAACTAATTCCACAGTACTTCTTTGCGCCTCTGGCAAACCCATTATCTCTGTAAACACCTCAGACGCGAAAATATTCATTTCCACGTCAGGGGTGCAGTCAATTAATTCTTCGGGCTTCACACTATCAAGGCTGCCAGCACGGCGCACCGCAATAGAGCGCAGCTCATTTAGCCAAATAGACCGGCAAATGGTAATACACCAGCCAACAAAACTACCATCATGTTTATATTGATGGGCTTTTTCCAAAACCCGCAGGCTTGTGGCCTGTGTTAACTCATTCGCTGCATCCGGGTTGCCCGTCAAAGAGAGTGAAAACCGCCATATTGCAGGCAGATGTACTGGCAATTCAGTACGTACATTAATGATATACGATTGTTTTACAGTCATTGTGCCCCTTCATATATCTAAGTACTATACTTACTCAAACGCATACAACAATAACTTATGCGTTAGGGGTTTTCGTTTAATTCCGACTGAGCTACAAACCTACAAGCAATCAAAACAACGGCCCGACCCATGATCAAAACACCCATCTATGCAATCAGCGATATCCACGGTGACCTTGTGAAACTGCTTGAGGTACAAGAGCGCATCATGACGGATGCCTCTCAACACAATATCACGGATTACACCATCGTTCACATCGGTGATCTGGTGGATCGGCGCGAAGACAGCAAAGGGGTAATCGATCATCTGATGACAGGCATTGCCGCTGGCAAACCTTGGGTGGTGCTAAAAGGTAATCACGACCGCATGATGCACTGGTTTATGGAAGATCCTGATCGCCCTGATGATCATCTAAAACCTGGCTATAGTTGGCTTTACCATCGGATCGGCGGGCGTGAAACATTAGAGTCTTATGGGGTTACTTACCCCGACGAAATGGACAAACATGACGTCCATAAGCTGGCATTAGCCGCCATCCCGCCTGCACATCTGAAATTCATCCGTGAGTTGCCGACTTATGTTGAAACGGAAAATTATATTTTTGTGCATGCAGGCATTCGACCAAATGTGGCCATGGTTGACCAAACCGAAGATGATCTGGTCTGGATCCGTGGGCCGTTCTTTGAGCACACGGAAAGTTTCGGTAAACTGGTGATCCACGGGCACACGGTGATTGATCAGGTTACGGACTACGGCAACCGTATCAACATCGATACAGGTGCTGCATGGGGCGAGGCTATATCAGTGGTCTTTGCTGATGATACCGGTGTGGTTGAACTGAATGCAAATGGCGAACGTGTCGCGATTACCAAGGCCCAAGATGTGGTTAATTCTTAAGTTTGGTATAATCGGGCAAGCGGTCTTTTAAAAATGAATAGGTTTCGCGTGCCACTATAATCTCGGCAGGGTCTATTTCTAAATTTAGAAACTGCTCATCATGCGGGGCAAACGAAACTGGTAACCGGTTTTCATCCATCCATGGGTAACAAAACCGCGAATTGCCGTAATCTGCCCCTGCACGATTCAGACTTAGGAAAAACACCTGATTTTCCAACGCACGCGTGGTGGTAAAATCATGCCATGTGGCAAAGGATGTATCACGGAAATAGGCTCCGCAATGTAAGATAACATCAGCGCCGTGATCTAGTACAAGGCTGCGGGTCAATTCAGGTATGCGTATATCGTAACAGATAATCGAGGCAAAGGTCATCCTTTTGATTTCAAATGTGAAAACATGATCACCACGGCTAAAGTAATCTTTTTCCATTGACGCACCATATTGCGCAAGATGCAATTTATCATAATGCCCGACAAGCTGGCCATCCGGGCTTACAACAGCCAGACAAATGTAGTTGGCATCATCTTCGCGGCGCGCAAAACTATAGGCTACATGGCAATTGAATTTCTGCGCGACCTGCCGCCAACATGCAAATGACGGGCCGTCAAGGGGCTCACCCAGCACATCAAGACATTCAAACGTCGCACGGGAATAATGGATACTGGACAGTTCAGGCAGCACCACTAAATCGGCAGTTTCTTGATGTAGGGTTGCAGTGACTTTCGCGGCTGATAACGCAAGATGTGCATCACGTTCAATGGCACTGGTCATCGCCGGAATATCAATCTGGCATGCAAGGATTTTTATAGGATCTGTCATCATGTCAAACCCTAATCATATTAGATATTATGATACCACTGGAAATGTAATCTTGACCAAGTTATATCGCTAGAATTGTCATATTAGAATTGACACTTAAGGTTGAATGGCATCTATTTTTTCGCATCTGTTAGAAAGAAAAACCCATGTCACAGGCCAATTTACCCGATTATGCCAAAGCCCGTACCATTGATTTTAATACAATCCCGATCATTGATATGGGGCTATCAAACACCCCTGATGGTTTTGCCAAATTTGCATTTGATCTGGTGCAAGCTGCTGAACAAACAGGTTTTTTCTACCTTTCCAACCACGGTATCACGCAAGCAACCATAGACAAAGCTTTTACCGCTTCACAAGATTTTTTCAATCTGCCAGAAACGGACAAAGCCACGATTGCGGTCAACCAACAGCAACGTGGTTGGATGGCGCAAGGCATGACCCGCCTTGAAGGTGCAAAAACCCATGACGCAAAAGAGGTATTTTTTTGGGGATGGGATGTAGAGGTAGATGATCCAGACGTGCGTGCGAGACTGCCAATGGTGGCACCTAACCTTTGGCCCGATACGGTTGCCCCCGCCTTAAAGCACCACCTTCTGGATTATTACACACAAGTAATAGATCTAAGCCGCAAAACCCTATCAGCCTTAGCTGTGGGTTTAGGTCAAAATGCGGATTTCTTTGAAAGTGCGTATAAAAAGCCCCTGGCACGCGGACAACTGGTCTATTACCCGCCCTCAAGCCCCGAAGATGAAACAGAACAAAGGTTCGGGGCTGCAACGCATTCCGATTTTGGGGTATTAACCATGCTTTTACAAGATATGGTCGGTGGGTTACAGGTTCAAAACCTGTCAGGCGATTGGATAGAAGCACCGCCCGTTAAAGGTTCTTTTGTCTGTAATATCGGTGATTTACTAGAACGCTGGACCAATAACCGCTTGGTTTCAACCAAGCACCGTGTGCTGAATAAGTCTGGCACAAGCCGTTATTCAATCCCGATATTTTGCGACCCGGCAAGCGACACAGTCATTGATCCGCGTGATTTCGGAGTTCTTGAAAATGATGCTTTGTTTGATCCAGTAAAATCTGGTGAATATATCACTGGGAAAAACAAGAAGAATTTTTCCCAGTACAAAAACTAATCCGCTTAAACTGTTCTGTTCAAAAGCATGTATTCAGCGCCTTATTATACCTGCAATATACCCCAAAGTTCATCTTTCAAAGCCATGCGTTGTTTGCGCATTGCCTGTTCATTCAGATCATCTGTAGGCTCTACATTGGTTTCAGAGCGATGAATTGCACCGTTGACAACATGATACTCGTCAAAAAGGCGGGCAAAATGGGTATTTTCGGTTTTCAACTTATGAATGGCATCAACATGATCCGGGAACTCTTCAGCTAATTCGTGCGGGGTGTTTGACATGGTAAATCTCCTGTTAATTCTGATACCAGTTCAACTTATGCCCCTTGCCCCGGACAATCCTTGACCTAGATCAAAGAGGCGCTAACAGCTAAGTACTATTTGATATATACCAAGCTGTAACTGCCCCAAGTTCTGACTTGTTGCACATCAAACCGGCCCAATGAAGAACTTTCATAGCTTTATCCTGCCATACTAACTGAATCCCGGTCGGGCTGGGGAATAGCGCGCATTCATTTTTGCCAGTGGCTTGGGGAACACGATAAAAAGCTCGCCGACCTGTTGCGAATTAAAGTCGATAAAAATCGCTTCTTCTGTAGCTGATGCATTATCAAACTGTATAATATTCGGGCCAGCAGGCTCATAGAAAGCATCACCAGTGCGTAGAGCTTGCAGCTATTCATCCTCTACCTGATAGATGATCTCACCTTTAACAACATAAAATGATCTGTGCTAAAGGGCGTATTATTATGAAGGCGTCGCAGTTTTAATCAGATGATACTATTTCATATGCATTTGTCAGATGAAATGAACAGGCCACATAATCACCTTCTGCCATTTTGGCACGGGCTATCTTCAACTCAGCAACGGCCAGCTGCTTGCCCTTCTCTGGGGCCCTGTCCACTTTAATATAAACCTTAACGAAGCTTTTCATAGTGCAGGGCTTTATTTCTTGAGCGCCTGTAGCGTTACTGCATACAATAGAAACCGAAAACAGCACAAAAAATAATAATTTCATCTTATCCCTGACTTGATTAATATTCTTAAGATACAACTTAAAGGGAAAGCTTCTTGAAATAACATCTATAAAATAAAAACTCTAAAACAAGCTTAAGCCTGCCGAAAAAGGGTGTCACAGTAAGCGGAGAAAAGCCAAAGGAAATTTCCAATAAGCAAAATTTTTTCTAAGTTCGATTTCAGCCTATGATTTCAAAATGCCTTTAGCACGCATACTGTTGGCATAAGCGATAGGTAAATCACGTTTACCAGCGCGTCGCTGGGATTGAAAACATAAGGCTTAAGCCAGCTGGGATTGTAAAATTTATGGTGTAAACGGTGCAGCAAGCGAAACAGTCCTGGGTAAAGCGCTTCAAAAAAATTGTAGCTAGCAAAAATCACTCATTTCAAACCTGCCAAATTCATACCTGACATAAGCTTTCTTATCGGGAATATTGCTTTACCGGGGAATTCTAATATCGGAAAATTCAGCCCATTTGCATGCGCCGTATTGGAAAATGATACGGTTGAAATCAATACCGTTGTTAAAAATACTCTTGTTAAATTTGCCATCATAAACTCCTTTAGAAGTGACAATGACCAAATTGACAAAAACCCAACAAGATTTCGCTTTCATTTTAAAATCAGCCTGTATTCATAAAAATTGACGAGTATACTTCAAAACTGACGGGTTTGCGCTTTTGGTTCTAAGTTTAGACAGCATTGACCCAGCGCAAGCGCAACGCGTTTGTTAAAACAAAAACACTGGACAAGGCCATCGCACCAGCGGCCAACACAGGTGACAATAAAACGCCACTGATCGGGTAAAGCGCACCGGCGGCAACAGGGATTAGTAAGACATTATACCCAAAAGCCCAAAACAAATTCTGCCGAATGTTACGCATAGCTTGCTGACTGATGTGAAACGCGTTGACCACGCCGCCCAAATCACCTGACATCAAAACCACGTCAGCGGCTTCTATCGCTACATCTGTGCCGGTTCCAATGGCAATGCCAACATCTGCCACGGCAAGCGCAGGCGCATCATTGATACCATCACCAACGAAAGCCAGTTTAGCACCGTTTTCGCACAAAGCCTTCAGCGCTGCGACCTTTCCTTCAGGCAGAACTTCAGCGATCACATGATCTATGCCCAGTTCTTTTGCGATACTATTGGCTGTCGCTTGATTATCACCTGTGATCATTGCCACTTTCAGGCCAAGACGCTGCAGTGTTGCAATCGCGGCAGGTGTCGTCTTCTTCATCGGATCAGCGACTGCAATCACCGCAGCGATTTTCCCGTCAATCGCAACATAAAGCGGTGTTTTACCACTTTTGCCTAAATCTACTCCCTTGGACTTCAAGGCATCAAGAGTCACATTTTCACGCAGCATCAACCGGTCAGCCCCCACCAGAACGATTTTACCATTTACGTTTGCCTGCACGCCGTAACCGGTCAAAGATATGAAACTCTGCGCTTTGGGTAGTGTCATTCCTTTGGCCGCACGCAAGATTGCCTGCGCTATCGGATGTTCTGAGGCGGCTTCCACGGCAGCAACCTGTAGCAAAACCGCATCCTTCTCAAAGCCATCAGCAATAATCAGATCCGTCAGTTCTGGACGACCTTGGGTAAGTGTGCCGGTTTTATCAACGGCAATAACAGAAATATCTTGCAGCATCTGCAAAGCTTGGCCCTTACGAAATAATACTCCGATTTCAGCCGCACGCCCAGTGCCGACCATGATCGAGGTCGGCGTTGCCAAGCCCATTGCACAAGGGCAAGCGATGATCAAAACTGAAACCCCCGCAACCAGTGCAAAGCCAAGTACAGGGTCTGGGCCAAAACTAAGCCAGAGAATTACAGTCAAAGCAGCCACGACCATGACCGCTGGTACAAACCATGCGGTGATTTTATCAACTGTATCTTGGATTGGCAGTTTTGCACCTTGTGCCTGTTCCACCATTTGGATGATCTGCGCCAGCATCGTGTCACTGCCCACCTTAGTTGCTCTAAAGCTAAGCGCACCGGTGCCATTAACCGTTCCCCCAACAACTTGTGTGTCTTTTTTCTTCTCAACAGGAATAGGTTCTCCGGTGATCATACTTTCATCAACGAAAGAATGGCCGCTTTGAACCATGCCATCTACCGCAATTCTCTCACCCGGGCGGATGTGAACCAGATCATCAACAACAATCTTATCAATCGCAAGTTTTATGATATTGCCGCCCCGTTCGACATAAGCGTGCTTTGCTTGTAATCCGACAAGTTTTCGAATGGCCTGGCCTGTGCGCCCTTTGGCGCGGGCTTCAAGCAAGCGCCCCGACAAGATTAAAACAACAATAACGGCTGCAGCCTCATAATAAACATTTGCAGTGCCTGCAGGCAACAAAGTGGGAAAAAATGTTGCGATCAGTGAAAAACTGTAAGCCGCAAAAGTACCTAAGGCGACAAGCGAGTTCATATCGGGTGCCCCTTTAATCATGGCTGGAAATCCTTTGGTGTAAAATGATCGGCCAGGGCCGATCAGAACCAGCGTTGTTAAAGTAAATTGCAATAAACGGCTATTTTGCATTCCAACAGTATTATTGATGAACCCATGCAACGCAGGAAAAATATGGCTGCCCATTTCAATTACGAACACTGGTAAAGCCAGAATTGCGGCCAATAATGTCAATCGTCCCAAGGCCGTGGCTTCTTGCGTTTTACGTACGGCTTTATCGACATGATCCTGGGCTTTTATTTTTGCCGGATAACCTGCCTGTGTGGCAATTTCTGCAATGTCTTTAGCGCTTGTAATCCCTACCGTAAAACGCACGAAAGCAGTTTCTGTGGCAAGGTTCACCGATGCGCCTAACACACCTGTCCCTGCTTTTAGGATTTTTTCAACTCTGGCAACGCAAGACGCACATGACATGCTTTCAATGCTAAGCAGCACCTCTTCAGATTGCGTAGGATACCCTGCGTTAGATAAAATATCGACCAAATCTGAAGTGGCAACATCAGCATCATAGTCGACCTGAACCGTTTCTGTCGCCAGATTTGCGGATACAACACTGACCCCGGGGGCTGCCAACAGATTTTTTTCAATCCTTCCGACACAAGAAGCACAAGACATGCCTTCTACTTGGAATATAATAGATTTCTGGGTGTTCATCAGCTTATCCAAGTGATAATTCTAGTTTCTATCTAATAAATAATGCCTCCTGTAACTGGAAGGTCAAGCTGTATAAATAAAATAATAGAGCGTTGACAGGATCAGGACTATTAAGCAGTGTCCGCCCATGAGTTCAGAAAATCATATCGCCGAAAGACTGGCCAGCCGGTTGCATAAAACACGCAAAAGCAAAGGTCTAAGCTTAGAGGCAATGGCCAAGCTATCAGGCGTTTCCCGTTCTATGCTTTCACAGATCGAACGCGGTGAAAGCAGCCCAACAGTGGCAACACTTTGGAGTTTGACACGTGCTCTACAAGTTGACTTCGCAGGGCTTCTTGATGATGAAACTGCGGATAGTACTATTAAAGATGTAATGCGCGCGAATAGAACCCCCACAATTGATAGCCAAGGTGAAGGCTGCCGTATCCGCATTCTAAGCCCGCCGGACCAAGCCGGTGAACTGGAAGTTTACGAGATTTTGCTCGTAGCCCACGGTGCGTTGGTCAGTGACCCTCACAGCATAGGGTGCCGCGAACTTTTAACAGTCACACAAGGGACCATGACAGTAACTGCGGGCGATGAAGATGTTACCTTGGCGGCAGGTGATACGGTACGGTACGCAGCTGATTGCACACATGCGATTAAAGCCGTAGGCGCCCCTGCCAAGGCCATGATGGTTGTGTATAACTCCTAAATATCCTACATAAAGGATATTATGTCTTATATATTGACTATTTCCAAAAAAACGGAATACTGATGTGAAAAATCTGGGATTCTGCTATGATACATGCATTTTTAAACCACATATCCGACAGCCTACGCGACATAGATCAGGCTGGGCTTTATAAACGTGAGCGGCAGATAACGTCCCCTCAAGCGGGGCGAATTAATGTGCATCACGAAGGGCAACAGCACGAACGTGTGGTTAACCTTTGTGCTAATAATTATCTTGGTCTGGCGGATCACCCGCGGTTAATCAATGCCGCAAAAGACGCGTTTGATGCGCATGGGTTTGGCATGGCAAGCGTTCGGTTTATCTGCGGAACGCAGGATTTGCACCGCGAATTGGAAAACAAGCTGGCCACGTTTCTGGGCAAGGATGACGCTATATTATTTGCAGCCTGTTTTGATGCTAACGGTGGACTTTTTGAACCCCTACTAACCGCCGAAGATGCGATCATTTCAGATGCGCTGAACCACGCATCTATTATTGACGGCATCCGGTTGTGCAAAGCCAAACGCTACCGCTATGCAAACTCTGACATGACAGAGCTTGAAGCCCGTCTGACTGAAGCAAAAGCTGCTGGCGCGCGGTTTATTATGATTGCAACCGATGGGGTGTTTTCAATGGACGGGCATCTGGCAAAATTGCCTGAAATCACCGCTCTGGCAAAGCGCTTTGGGGCACTCGTTATGGTGGACGACTGCCATGCAACAGGCTTTATGGGGCCACAAGGGCGCGGTACGCCTGCGCATTTTGATGTGGTGGATGGCGTGGATATTATGACCGGAACGCTTGGTAAAGCCTTGGGTGGCGCGATTGGTGGGTATATTGCAGGGCCGCAACCAATAATAGATTTATTGCGACAACGCGCACGACCTTATCTGTTTTCCAATTCTTTACCCCCTGCTATTGTGGCCGCCGGCCTGGAAGCAATTGATTTGGTGCTTGAGAGCGATGATTTGCGCACAAACCTCTTTAAGAACACCAAGTTTTGGCGCGCAGGACTTGAAACATTGGGTTTTGATCTGGTGCCCGGCGAACATCCGATTGTGCCTGTCATGTTAGGTGAAGCTAAATTGGCGCAAGAAATGGCGACACAGCTATTTGACCAAGGGGTGTTTGTGGCAGGATTTTTCTTTCCCGTTGTTCCCAAAGGATCTGCACGTATTCGCACCCAAATGAATGCCGCCTTAAACCGTAGCGACTTAGAATTTGCCTTAGAGGCTTTTGAAAAAGTCGGAAAATCTGTGGGGGTAATATAATGTCTGACAGATTAAATACGATGAAAGCACTGGTCAAAGCAAAAGCAGAAAAAGGACTGTGGCTACAACATGAACCTGTGCCCGAAATTGGCGCGGATGATGTGTTGATCAAGGTTACCAAAACCGGCATTTGCGGTACAGATATGCATATCTGGAATTGGGATGAATGGTCGCAAAAAACCGTCCCGGTACCCCTGATAACTGGGCATGAGTTTGCCGGTGTTATTGTCGAGCTGGGCGAAAACGTTACTGACCTTTCCATTGGTCAACGGGTTTCCGGTGAAGGGCATTTAATCGGCAAAACCAGCCGTGCCAGCCGTGCAGGTAAGTTTCATCTTGACCCTGAAACCCGCGGGATCGGGGTAAATGAACCGGGGGCTTTTGCCCAATTCTTACGTCTGCCTGCATTTAATGTGGTTCCCCTGCCCGACGATATCAGTGATGATATTGGTGCTATTCTTGATCCTTTGGGCAATGCAGTACACACGGCGCTGTCATTTGATCTGATCGGGGAAGACGTTTTGATCACGGGGGCGGGGCCCATCGGGATCATGGCCGCGGCAGTTGCCAAGCATATCGGGGCCCGTCACGTGGTGATCACGGACATCAATCAAGATCGTCTTGATTTGGCGAATCGGGTGGCAGATGTGACCGCTGTGAACGTTCAGACAACCAGTTTAAAGGATATTTCCTCTCACTTGGGCATCATTGAAGGTTTTGACGTCGGATTGGAAATGAGCGGATCACAAGTTGCATTAGATCAGATGATTGACGCAATGGTGATGGGCGGGCGCATCGCAATGTTGGGCATACCACCCGGAAAATCCACTATAGATTGGTCCTCTATTGTACTGAAATCAATCACAATCAAAGGCGTTTACGGGCGTGAAATATTTGAAACCTGGTATAAAATGCTGGCAATGCTACAAAATGGCTTAGATGTAAGCGCCGTTATCACGGATCACTTCAAAGCCGATGATTTTAAAGCGGGTTTTACAACAATGGCATCAGGGCAAAGTGGCAAGGTTGTACTGGACTGGACCTAAGCCCTGCAAACAACGGTAATTCGTAATGTTTTCAGAAAACTCAAATATCTATGAATTTATTATAAAACTATGAAAAATTATTGACAGTTCGAAGAGTCTTGTTCAATCTTATTCAATCAGTCGGATGCCTGAGCGTGCGGCGCGTGTAAAAGGGAGAGCGGTTTAGTTATAAAACTGTTACACAAATGTAATGGGGAAAATATAAACCGATTCCATATTATAATGGATGCTATTGATCTCATAGCACGCAGGCTATGCTAGCCTGATATTTAAAAGCAATGGAATAACAACTGGGAGAATATATAATGAAAACAATAACCTTATCAGGTGTCGCATGGCTGACACTGTCAGGTGCTGCCCTTGCGGGTACTTGCCCGGCAGCAACGGTCGCCGACATGGCAGGCATTGAAAGTGGAGCTTTTCCACAAGTATTTGAACTTGCCGAATATCAATCTCTGGGCAACTGCACTATGGAATTTGCCGCTAACCCTGCATCTGAAGCGCTGAATGCGCGCATTCGTGGTAATGGCGCACTACCAGCACTTGCAGATCGTCTGCCATCTGAGCCACTGATTTTGACGCCTTACGCTTCTGTTGGCAAATATGGCGGCACATTTGATGCGCTTTCGAATGCAACTGAGTCTGGTACATCAGATTTTATGTCTGTACGCCACGTGAACTTGGTGCGTTATGCAGATGATTTGACAACCATCGTGCCAAACGTTGCTAAAAGCTGGGACTGGAATGATGATTTCACACAGCTGACTTTCCACCTGCGTAAAGGCCACAAATGGTCTGATGGCGCACCTTTTGGTGCCCGCGATGTGAAGTTCTGGTATGATAATCTTGCTGTTGATAGCAATGTACGTGAAAAGCCAAAAGATTATGTTTTGGTTGCCGGCGAAAAAATCGATGTTGTTGTTGTTGACGAACAAACTGTTCAGTTCAACCTACCATCACCAAAACCAGGCCTGTTGTCACACTTTGCCAATCACTATGCGCAAGGTTTCCAACCAATGCACTTCTTGGGTAAATATCACCCTGCTATAAATGCTGATGCTGACGCCAATGCAAAAGCTTTGGGCTTTGAAAATGGCTATGACGCAATTAAAGCTTATTATGGTAACTCTGACTGGATGGACACACCAACACCGATGCTGTCTAAGCCTAATCTGGTAGCTGGCCTACCGGCAGATACAGTGCCAACCTTGGAAAGCCACATTATCATCTCTGAAACAACGGAAGGCCGTCATCTGGTTGCCAACCCTTATTTCTTCCAAATTGATACTGCAGGCAATCAATTGCCGTATATCAACGAGCAAGATGAGTTGTTTGTCGGCGAAAGCGAAGTGCGCTTACTGAAACTGGTCAACTCTGAAGTTGATTATAAATCACAGTCATTGAACCTTGATTATGCGCCATTGTTGATGGAAAATCAGGAAAAGGGTAACTTTAGTGTTGACCTGAAGCCTGAAGTTGCATTTGGCGTTTTCGCATTTAACGTAAACTCTGAGAACCTTGAGAAGCGTAAAGTATTCGGTGATATACGGTTCCGTCAAGCGATGTCTGTTGCAATGAACCGTGACGAAATGAACGAAGTTGTTTATTTTGGTCTGGGTAAACCAGCGGCGTATGTTGCTTTCTCACCATCACCTTCGTTTGTAAGCGAAGAAATGGATACCTATATGACGGAGTTCGATGCGGCAAAAGCCAATGCATTGCTAGATGAAGTCGGTATGGTTGACACAGATGGTGACGGCATGCGTGAATTGCCAAATGGCGAAACACTTGTTCTGAACCTTCAGGTTGCGACACAAGGAATTTCAGTGAAGTTGGTCGAACTTGTTGGCCAAAACTGGAAAGATGTTGGCATCAACAATACGGTTAAAGAAGTGACAACCGATGAGTTTCGTTCAGCACAATCTTCTAACAAGCTGGATGTGATGATGTATGCTAAAGGTCAACCTTTGGCTGTTATCTTGGGCAATGCGGAAGTCTTCCAACCACCGTTTGATAACTACTTCAATGTGCGTAACGGTATCCTTTGGGCTGAATATCTTGACCAAAACGGTGCGTCTGGTGTGAAACCACCAGAGTATGTCTATGAAATGATGAAAGACATCGACGCATTCCAAGGTGCTGTTGCCGGTTCTGACGAATCAAATGTAATTGGCGCACGCCTGGTAGAGAACATGGCAAAAAGCCTGCTGTTCATCGGTACTGTGAAAGCGGTTGCACCGATCTATCACAACAATGCACTAAAGAACGTCACTGAGTTCAAGACACAATCTTATGCTTACTACCGGTCTTATCCTTACCGCCCAACACAGTGGTACCTAGACGAATAATCTGTCTTTAAGCCACTGACCTATAAACCTTGGGCGATTTCGATCGCCCAAGGTTACAAAATCAAAAAAATAGCCATCTAAATTCCAGGGGGGATTAACGTAGCAATGTTAGAATTTTCCAAATTTGTTGTGGTACGGGCGGTGTTGGCAATCTTCACGCTTGTACTTGTCTCATTCATTGTTTTTTCCTTGATGGAATTGGTACCCGGCGATTGCGCCGAACGCTACCTGGCCTTCAAAAACTCTCAAGGGGCTGTGATCTCTGCTGCTGATATACAAGCAGAACGTATCCGGCTTGGCCTTGACCAACCTTATATTCAACGTTGGGGGAGCTGGATCATCAATGCCTTCCAAGGCGAATATGGTGATAGCTGTATCCTGCGTTTGAACATCAACCAGCTTCTGGGTGAGAAATTCTGGTTAAGCTTGGGCTTGTGCCTATCTGCCTTGCTTCTTGCCTATGCGATTGCAATCCCAGTTGGCATTCTGGCTGCAACTTCAAAAAACGCTGTTTTGAACAACAGCCTGCGTCTGGTTAGCTACTTGGGTTTGGCCCTGCCAAACTTCTTGCTGGCTTTGATGATCATGTTGTTCTCGACCATCATGTTCGGGGACAGTCTGACAGGGCTATTTTCGAAAGAGTTTCGAGAAGCAGAATGGTCGTATGAACGGGTCATGGATTTCCTTGGTCATGTTTGGCTGCCTATCTTTATTCTGGGCTGGTCTGCAACCGCATTTGCAATCCAAACAGTACGCGCCTTGATGTCTGATGAAATCGGTAAGTTATATGTAACAGCCGCCGCTGCACGTGGTGTATCTGGTAGACGCCTGTTAATGCGCTACCCTGCACGCCACGCATTAAGCCCGATCATCAACTCATTAGGGTTCGATTTGAACCGTATCTTCAATGAGTTGCCGATCGTGGCCCTGATCTTGACCCTGACAGAAGCGGGGTCGCTATTGATCGAAGCTTTAGCGCGATCAAACGATCAGCAGTTAGCGGGGGCGATCATCTTCTTGCTGACTGCAAGTATTGTTGGCATTAACTTTATTACTGACATCATCCTCGCCCTTACCGATCCACGCGTTCGCCGCAGCATTGTAGGATAAGTGATATGACCGATACAACAAACATAGATACCGCTGCCGATCAAAAACTGAAAGAAGCGTATTTTACCGCATCACAAAGTCAGCTAATCTGGCAGCGTTTTAAGAAAAACAAATCTGCCCTTGCCGGAGCATGGGTTTTAATTTTTCTGATCCTTTCAGGTATATTCGCACCATTCCTGACACCTTATGACGCCACCATTGCAGGGCGGGATAAGGAATATATGAACGGCGCGCCACAAATTCCATCATTTTGCGATGACAACGGCTGTTCGCTACGCCCGTTTGTTTATACAACAGAACGTACCCGTTCGGTGAAAACCAACTTTCGCTGGGTGACAGAAACCGACACCAGCCTAGAAGCGCGCCGGTATGTTGAGTTTCTTATTAAAGGTGTGCCGTACACGTTTCTGGGCGTCTCATTTGAAACCCATTTGTTTGGTGTTGATAAAGGTATGATCCACATCTTTGGCACAGACTCGACCGGTAAAGATATTTATTCCCGCACCCTGACCGCGATCAATACATCAATGGCGGTAGGAACCATCGGCGTGATTATTGCTTTTCTTCTGGCCTTAGCCATAGGGGGCATTGCCGGTTATTACGGTGGTTGGGTCGACTCTGGCTTGCAAATGATAACTGATACCGTACGCACCATACCCAGTATTCCGCTGTTCATGGCCCTTGCCGCTTTTATTCCAGACACATGGAGCGCGGAGGCGAGGTTCTTTTTCATCTCGATGGTCTTGGGGCTGATTGGTTGGCCGACATTGGCCCGGCGCATACGAACGCATTTGCTCACGGAACGTAATCAAGAATATGTGTTGGCTGCCCAACTGTGCGGTGCAACACCTGCACATATCATCCGACGCCACTTGTTACCAAGCTTTACCAGCTATATCATCGTCGATCTGGTGATTTCGTTTCCTTATATGATCTTATCTGAAACCGCGCTTAGCTTTATCGGGCTTGGCTTGAAAGACCCTGTAAACTCATTAGGGGTGATGTTGCAAAACGTAACCAGTGCCGATGTTCTGCTGAACTATCAGTGGTATTTCATCCCCGTCGTCTTTTTCATAATACTTGTGTTGGCCTTTGTGTTCGTCGGTGACGGATTACGCGATGCCGCCGACCCATATTCGGATAGCAGCAAATGACCCGACTTTTAGATGTAGAAAACCTGACCCTTCAGTTCGATACGGACGAGGGTCGGATCACCGCAGTAGACAATGTATCTTTCACACTTGAAGCAGGCGAGGTTATGGGCCTTGTGGGCGAAAGTGGATCAGGTAAATCTGTGACCGCCAAATCAGTTATGAAGCTGAACCCGTCAAATGCGATTTATAGCGACCAGACAAAGGTTACGCTGCATCTGGATAGCGGGCCAGTTGATATTATGTCACTGAAAACCTCAACCGATTTGCAAGTTATCCGCGGCGGTGCCATATCAATGATTTTTCAAGAGCCGATGGCCAGTTTTGCCCCCGCGATTACTATCGGTGATCAAATGGTCGAACAATTGCAAATCCATACGGATATGAACGCAAAACGCGCTGAAGAAGTTTCCATAGAAATGCTGGATCGCGTTGGTATTTCTGACGCGAGCACCCGCTTCAAGCAATATGCGTTTGAACTGTCAGGTGGTATGCGTCAACGCGCGATGATCGCGATGGCTTTGTCGACCAAGCCTAAACTGCTGATCGCAGATGAGCCAACAACAGCGTTGGATGTGACCATTCAGGCGCAGGTGATTGATCTGATGAAAGACCTTGTCAAGGATTTCGGCATGGGGATTATTTTTATCACCCATGATCTGGGTGTGATTGCCCAAACTGCAGATAAAGTGGCAGTGATGTATTTGGGACGTTTAGTGGAACAAGGCTTAGTACGCGATGTTATCCGCAACCCTTCACATCCTTATACGAAAGGGCTGATTGCGGCCTTACCGCAACTTGATGATCTGGATGTGCCTTTAAAAGCCATTCCAGGTGACATTCCATCCCCCTTAGAGCGCCCACCAGGATGCGTATTCAACACACGGTGTTCAGCAATAATGGGTGATGTTTGTACCACTGCAGTACCCAATTTCTTTAAAGTAACAGACACACATCAGGTGGCCTGCCATCTTTATGATAAAGGAGCTTCAAAATGAGTGAAGACGTACTGATAGAAGCCCGCGACCTTTCGGTTCATTATCCCTTGCGTGGCGGAAGCATGTTTGGCCCTAAACCTGTGGTAAGAGCTGTTGAAAGCATCAATCTTGATATTGGCAAAGGTAGTTTTTTCGGCCTCGTGGGTGAAAGTGGCTCGGGCAAAACCACGTTAGGCAAAGCCCTTTTACAAGCCGCTCCGATTACACGTGGCACTGTTGCTTATAATGACGGTGAACAGCAGTTTGACCTCACAAATCTAACTCCGGCAGAGCTGAAAGAATATCGCAAACGTGCGCAGTTAATCTTTCAAGACCCCTATGCAGCTCTAAGCCCGCGCATGACCGTGCGCGATATTATTGCAGAACCGTTAGAGGTAATGGGGCTGACATCATCACGCGAAGAAACCGATGAGCGGGTACGTGAGATTGCTGCGAAATGCCGACTTAACTTAGAGCACTTACGTCGTTTTCCACACGCGTTTTCTGGTGGTCAACGTCAGCGAATTTCCATTGCACGCGCCTTGGTTTCACGTCCGAAATTTGTGGTAGCTGATGAAAGTGTGGCTGCGTTAGATGTGTCTATTCAAGCTGATGTTTTAAATTTGCTGAAAGAAATTCAACAGGAAATGGGACTGACTTTCTTGTTTATCAGCCATGATTTAAGCGTCGTGGCGCACATCTGTGATCATGTCGCAGTGATGTATTTAGGCCGTCTGGTGGAAACAGCACCAACACGCGAGTTATTTTCAAATCCAAAGCACCCATACACCAAAGCCTTGCTGTCCGCTATCCCATCACTTGACCCAGATGATCGTGGCAAAGCTCAGAAATTAGAAGGCGAAATACCATCGCCAACCAACCAGCCATCAGGGTGTAAATTCCATACACGTTGCCCATATGTGACTGATCACTGCCGCAAGGAAGAACCTATATTGCAACATTCTAGCAACGGGCATGAAGTTGCTTGTCATCGCTGGGAAGAGTTAATGCAGTAAAGAATTTAAGACTAGGCCATTGCCAAATATCTTGGCCTAGCTCTTATACCCGACAGCCCCGTTTGACGTAATTTTGACACCTGATAAGGTCCGGTCTGCATGTTTCATGCGGTGATTAAGCAGTTTTTGCGTCAAGCGCAGCAACGTGGACGCGTGTGCAGGATCTGAAGCAAGATCATCTAATTCATTGGGATCAGCGTGCAAATCAAACAACAATGGTGACAAACCGCCATTGAAATGAACTAATTTAAAACGCTCTTCACGCAAAGTGGCAATATTTGCTTCATGAGTGGAAACTCCCGTGGCTTGTTGCCAAGTGGTTATCTCATTTGGTTCACTATAATCCAGTTCCATATGCACGTAATCACGCCAATGCTTTGGGGTTTCACCTTCAAGAAAAGGCCGTAAGGAAACGCCGTTCATAGCCGCAGGAACAGGTTGACCGATCAAATCCAGTATCGTCGGGGTGACATCAATCGACTCAGTAAACACCTCAACCGTTTGTCCGTGTTGCGCAGGGTTTTGCGGATCACGTATAATCAACGGGACATGATAAGATGCCTCATAAGGGTTTTGCTTGCCCCATAAATGATGCTCGCCCAGCGTTTCACCATGATCCGCCACTAGAACGACTAAAGTATCATCATACTGGCCGCTCTCTTTCAAAAAGCTGATGATCCGCCCGAAATGGCTATCGACTTCCGTTGCCAAGCCAAAATAAAGCGCACGCAAAGCCTGCACATCTTGCATATTGTCATTATCCAGCGGCTTAAGTCCACGCACGATCGTATTAACTGTTGGATGTTGTAAAGCACCTGTCATGAAAGGATGTACTGACGCTTGATGTTTTTTTGAAGCCATACGGGGCGGTTTGGGCAATGTCTTTGGATCGTACATCTTGTTATAAGGTGCTGGTGCCACCAACGGGGGGTGCGGACGGATATAAGTCGCCAGTGCAAACCAATTCTGATCCGTGCGCACAGATAAGTCATGCAGCAGTGAGTTTGTTAAAAACGCCGTATCGCTATGCTCTGCTTTATAAAATGGTGGGTCATCAACCCGTGCCGCACGCTTAGGATCAGGTGAGATCGCATCATAGAAATGCGCGTAATCGGGTAATTCATAACCTTTGGATGCCAGATAGGCCCGCCAAGGATAACTTTCCATCAACCGCATTTCCAAAGCTTCACGAAATCCCGGCAAAACATTTTCCTCAGTTGTCAAAGCCGGGTCTTTGGGCGCACGGTTGCGCGGGTCAAGGCTGGTATCTGTATAGCCATACAACATCGGGTCATAGCCTGATTTGCGCGCTTCCAATGCAATGTTGGTGATCCCGTCAGATAAAGGTGTGCCGTTGCGAATAGAACGGTGGTTCATGGCATATTGCCCTGTCAGAATACTGGCGCGTGACGGGCCACAGGGGTTGGTAACAGAGTAGTGTTTAGCGAATGTCACCGCCTCTTTGCGAAACGCCTGAATGTTTGGCAAGTGAACATGATCAGCTAATGCACCAGTGATACAATCAGCCCGAAACTGATCCATGATCACAAATAGAATTTTACGGTTTGACGACATGTGCAGCAATCCCACAATAATATTACTGGCTTCATTGTGAAGCCGTAACCGCAGCAAAAGCACATTGAGGAAATAGGTCAATCGTTATCTTTAGCAGGTAATATTTTGTGAATTTAAGGCGCGATAACCTTCAATTTTTCCATAAAAAAGGCCTGCAGGGTTTCCCCCACAGGCCTTTCAGGAAGGATAAACCATTCTTAACCGAATTGGTTCATCGTATTGTCTTCACCAGCCGCTTTTAAAGCGGCTTCACCAGCAAAGTATTCTTTGTGATCGTCCCCCATGTCAGAACCTGACATGTTTTGGTGTTTCACACAGGCGATACCTTGACGGATTTCTTTACGCTGAACACCAGCTACATAACCCAACATGCCTTCGTCGCCGAAGTACTCTTTCGCCAGATTGTCTGTAGACAAGGCTGCCGTGTGATATGTTGGCAATGTGATCAAGTGGTGGAAAATACCCGCTTCACGTGCGCTGTCTTCTTGAAAAGTACGAATTTTATTGTCCGCTTCTGTTGCCAATTCAGTTTCATCGTAATCAGCAGACATCAGATTAGCGCGGTCGTAGGCAGATACATCTGTGCCAGCTTCGGCCCATGCGTCAAAGATTTGTTGACGGAAGTTCAGTGTCCAGTTGAAAGAGGGTGAGTTATTATACACCAACTTCGCATTTGGCACTGTCTCACGCACTTTGTTGATCATCTCACCGATTTGACCGATGTGAGGTTTCTCAGTTTCGATCCAGATCATATCTGCACCATTTTGCAAGCTGGTGATGCTGTCTAGAACACAACGTTCAACACCAGTGCCTGCTTTGAATTGAAACAAGTTTGAAGGCAGACGTTTCGGGCGCATCAGTTTACCGTCTTGTTTGATCACAACGTCGCCATTGCCCATGCTGTCCAATGTTACTTCGTCACAATCAAGAAAGCTGTTGTATTGATCACCCAAATCGCCCGGTTCTTTGGTCACAGCGATTTGTTTTGTAAGGCCAGCGCCCAGACTGTCAGTCCGTGCAACGATAATACCGTTATCAATGCCCAATTCTAGGAATGCATAGCGACATGCGCGGATTTTTTGCAAGAAATCTTCGTGCGGGACAGTTACTTTGCCATCTTGGTGGCCACACTGTTTTTCATCAGACACTTGGTTTTCGATCTGTAATGCACAAGCACCTGCTTCGATCATTTGTTTGGCCAGCAGGTAAGTTGCTTCTGGATTACCAAAACCTGCATCAATGTCTGCAATAATAGGCACAACATGGGTTTGAAAATTGTCGATATTATCTTGAGCAGCGGCTTTAGCTGCGCCATCAGGGGCTGCGTCTAATGCGCGAAATAGACCGCCCAATTCACGTGCATCGGCTTGGCGCAGAAATGTGTACAGCTCTTTGATCACTGCAGAAACAGACGTTTTCTCGTGCATGGATTGGTCAGGTAATGGGCCAAACTCTGAACGCAGAGCCGCAACCATCCAACCGGATAAGTATAAGTATTTACCTTTGGTAGTGCCAAAATGTTTCTTGATAGAAATCATTTTTTGCTGGGCGATAAAACCATGCCAGCACCCCAGTGACTGGGTGTATTGTGAGCTATCCGCATCGTAAGCGGCCATGTCAGCGCGCATAATATCAGCAGTATATTGTGCTATATCAAGACCAGTTTTAAACTGGTTTTGAGCACGCATACGGGTAACATATTCTGGGCTGATTGCGTCCCATGCATTTCCTTGGTCATTAATCAGGCTCTGGATGTTTCCGTTATCATTATCATAAGGCATCATATCGGTTCCTCGTTTGTAAAGCCGCTGTAAACTGCACCGACTCAGGGTCATTTCTGTGACTAGATTTACAAAACAATATACTTAATGTTCAGTTTATCTCATGAAAACAGTGATTTTTCGTGTGACCTTGTATGGGTTGTGTAAAGTTTCACTTGTAAACTTGTAAACTTTGTAAACCCAAAAAAGGCTTACTTTCCATGTTGCGCCAACCAAAAAGAAGATAGGCCCGAAACAACAATCACGACCAGACCAATCAAGCTATAGTGGTCTGGCCAGTCGGAGAAAACTAAAACACCTACAACCGTGGCTGAAATAAGTTGGCTGTAAACCAAAGGCGCTACAACACTGGCGGGCGTTGTTCTGCTAACAACGATCAGCAACAGGTTACCCGCAGCAGAGGCAATCGCGCTTATGAAAATGTAGCCGCCCAAAACCGGGGTAATATCAGGCATAGAGCCAATGCTTAACGGAAACAGAACGATTGCCCCGATCAACAAATGCGAGATGAGTAAAAACCGTGGGCGGTATTGACCTGATAATTTGCGAGTGACGACCAAAAAAGCACCATAAAAGCTACCGGCAAGCATCGCAAATCCCATACCAGAGGTCATGCCGAACCCCGGTTTGACGACCATTAGAACACCGATAAAGCTGATCAACAGCAATATGCTGCGCCGCAGTGTAATACGTTCTTTCAAGATTACGGCTGATAAGAAGTAAGCAATCACTGGTCCAATAAAGAACCCGCCGTACACATTAGCAATGGGTTCGGTTTTTAGCGCAGTCAGGATCGAACATATCCCGCCCGTGATTAAACAAGCCCGTAAAATGATGTGCCTGTTGAACAAGTTTGGCACCTCTGCACGGGTCAAACCACTGAAAGGCAGAATAAGCACCGCCCCCAGCGCAAACCGCGCCCAAGCGATAAACAAGGGTCGAAACCCCGATGCCGAAAGCAACTTACCCATCGCATCTCCAATTACAATCACAGTCATAGCCAAAAACATGGTGGCAACAGATTTGTAGAGCGTGTTTTTCAACGTGGGGGGGATCCAATGTAAAAGAGCCGCAGCTTTATCCGCTGCGGTTTTTTCGTCAATCGGTAATGATACTGAGTAGCTTACCCATCCACCCTGATCGTAGAGTTGTTTGGGTTATAAGGGCTGTCTTCAACCACTTCAGCATCCCAGAGTTCACGGAACATTTTAAGTTTTAGTTTTTGGCCAACAACTGCTAGCTCTGTCGGCAGATAGCCCATGCCGATGGATTTTTCAAAGGCCACGGAATATCCGCCAGATGTCAAACGTCCGACTTTTTTATCACCATCATAAAGAGCTTCACGACCCCAAGGATCAGCGTCAGCGGGCCCATCGATCAACAGAGTAACACATTTAAATCGCATACCTTTTTCTTTCATCGCCTCTTTGCCAAAGAAATCTTTGGACAGGTCGATAAAGCGCGGCAGGTCAGCTTCGGCTGGTGTCGCGTCACGACCCAATTCGGTACCGAACGCACGGTAAGATTTTTCTTGTCGCAACCAGTTTTGCGCCCGCGCACCTACCAGTTTGATGCCAACATCAGCACCCGCTTCCATAATCAGGTCATAAAGGTAGTTCTGCATTTCAATCGGGTGGTGTAATTCCCAGCCCAGCTCACCCGTATAGGCCACCCGGATCGCATTAACCGGGCACATGCCCAGTTCAATCTGACGGGCAGACAACCACGGGAAACGTTTATTGCTAAGCGCTGTCGCTGGATCGGCATCTTTAATAATCTTATTCAATACCTCACGCGTTTTTGGCCCTGCGATAGCGAACACGCCCCATTGATTGGTCACATCCTGAATTTCGACATAACCAAACTCTGTCATCTTATCGGCAGCAGCTTTTCGCAGGTAATCTGCATCATAGCTTGTCCAAGCCCCTGCAGATACAAGATAGTAATCATCTTCACCATTGCGAACAATCGTATATTCAGTACGCGTGGTGCCATGCGATGTAAGTGCGTACGTCAGATTGATACGGCCAATTTTTGGCAGTTTATTACAAGTAAACCAATCCAAAAATTGCGTTGCACCAGGCCCTTTGACCACATGTTTGGTGAATGCTGTGGCATCGATTAGGCCAACGCCTTCACGAATGACTTTAGCTTCCTCAACAGCATATTGCCACCAGCCACCACGGCGAAAAGACCGTGCTGCTTTATCGTCAAAGCCTTCAGGCGCGTAATAATTTGGCCGCTCCCATCCGTTAACCTGACCAAACTGTGCGCCTGCTGCTTTTTGACGATCATATGCAGGCGATGTACGTAAACCACGCGCCGCTTCGCGTTCTTCATCAGGATGATGCAAAACGTAGACGTGTTCATAACATTCCTCATTTTTTACGGACGCATATTCCGTGGTCATCCATGAGCCGTAGCGTTTGGGGTCAAGGGATGCCATGTCAATTTCAGCCTCACCTTCGACCATCATCTGCGCCATATAGTTGCCCACACCGCCAGCAGCTGTAATTCCGAAACTAAAGCCTTCTGCCAGCCACATATTGCGCAAGCCCGGGGCTGGCCCCACTAACGGATTACCGTCAGGCGTGTAACAAATAGGGCCGTTAAAATCGTCTTTCAGCCCGCTTTCCTCACAAGACGGCATCCGGTGGATCATTGCCATATATTGTTCTTCAATGCGTTCCAGTTCTAACGGGAACAGGTCAGCGCGAAAACTGTCAGGCACACCGTATTTAAACCGCGCGGGTGCATGTTTTTCATAAACGCCCAAAATCCAGCCACCACGTTCTTCACGTACATAAGATTGCGCATCCGCGTCACGGATTACAGGGTGCTCAGGGTTGCCGTCCGCGCGCCATTGCACCAATGCTGGGTCTTTATCAGTGACGATAAACTGGTGTTCCACAGGGATCGCAGGGATTTTTATGCCCAGTAATTTCGCTGTGCGCTGCGCATGATTGCCTGTAGCCGTTACAACATGTTCCGCCGTGATCACTACTTGCTCTTCGCTTGGAACCAGATTGCCGCCCCTTTCGACCATCTTCGTGCAAGTAACTTTCCATTCTGATCCTGTCCATTCATAGCCGTCAACTTGCCATTTCCGTTCGATGGTCACACCGCGCTGGCGCGCACCTTTAGCCATCGCCATGGTCACATCAGCCGGGTTAATATAACCATCACCGGGGTGATAAATCGCCCCTTCCAAATCATCGGTGCGAATAAGTGGCCAGCGTTCTTTAATCTCTTGTGGCGTCATGTGATGATATTCAACACCGACGGTTTCAGCGATAGAACCATAGAGCATATATTCATCCATACGATCTTTGGTTTGTGCCATGCGCAGGTTACCAACGATCGAAAAACCTGCATTCAAGCCTGTTTCGGCTTCAAGTGATTTATAGAAATCAACTGAATAATCATGCAAATGCGTGGTGGCATAACCCATATTGAACAAAGGCAGCAAGCCAGCGGCATGCCATGTAGACCCCGATGTCAACTCATCGCGTTCCAACAGCATCACATCATTCCAGCCATATTTCGCTAAATGATAAGCAATACCTGCACCAACAGCACCACCGCCAACAACCAGAGCTTTTACATGGGTTTTCATGGGATCGATTCCTTTGATTTGAATTCTGCTGCAGGATTGCAAAATTTGCAGGGTAACGGCTAGAGTACGCCGACTTATTTGGGGGAAAAACGACATGAGCAGTCGCTTGACAACCTTGGCACATAGAAAACTGCCATTATGCTGATCTAATACTTTACTATATGGAAAATACCTGCCGCTTATACTTGTACTATAATCTCGCACGGCTGGTAACATCGGGTTACTCTGCGGTAACCTGCCTACCTTCCGTGAATTGGGGTCCAGTCATATTGTCTTTTCTACTGCGCTGAGCCACCAAACATAATACGCGACATCTCTTTCAGCTTTTTCTTAATTGGATTCACTTCTTTTTTATTATTGCCAATTTGTGGAATCTTATGCTCTTTAGGTTCTTCACCCCAGACATTTCCGACCATGTGATCAGCAAACATGTTTTTTAATTTACCTACACCCATCGTATAAAATGATTGATTAGGTGGTTTTTCTTTCAGTGAAAACTTTATTCTTTTCGCTCGAACAGTGGAAGAACCCCTCTTAGATTCCAAAAGTGCAGTATTTTGCTCCGCGCCTTTCGAAATATCAACAGCTTCGTAAATATCTTGCTGATTAGAGATGATAGAGAAAAGAGCCCTTGGAACATCTGGTGAAAAAATAAAGAAGCTACTTAACCCAGCAATAACTAAATATATAATTTTCATTATCTAAAAGCCAATTATTAAATACCTGTTATTAATCTACTAGATTTGTTCTGTTTTCAGCGCGTTTATTTTCAACAGTATCTTTTAACATCTGGGTTCCGGAAATTTCATCCCAGTCTTGAACTTGGGGAAGCTTTCGGGGCCGGGGTTTATCATCACCACCAAATGCAAGGTTCAATGTATCTGACACAGCTTCTGAGAATGCTTTTTGCGCAGGATCATCGTGAATGCTTGCCAATGCCGTTTTCTTTTCCACTGGTTTTAGATATTTAGACATAACTTTAGTATTATGTGCTTTCTGGCTTTTATTGAATTTGGCATGGATACTATCCACCCATGTACTTTTTTCAGGTTTTTTTGCATCTGGAGGCGCAATACGCTTACTGACTATCTGTGTTGTTTTTGGAACTGTACTCACCGATTGTATTTTAAAATCACCTGCTTTTTTCTTACTCGCTATTTTCTTAGCTTCGCTATCTAAAACAACCATCCTTGGGCCATAGTTTTCTTTTTTAGGGGCGGAGGCATAAACATAAGCGCCTGAAAGTAGAATGAATAAAGCCAATAGTATTTTCATAACTATCTTTCCAATATATAGAGTAATCAATATATGCATTATTACAAAACAATCAGGGCATGAGTGTGTCTTGATTTACATGAAAGTACAATTTCAATGGTTCTCACAAATCCTTTTTTCACACCATGGAACACCCCGTTTGAAATTCCGCCCTTTGATCTGATTGAAGATACGCATTTTGCACCTGCTTTCGAAAAGGCTTTCAAACAGTCCCGCACAGCGGTTAATGTGATCGCAAACGCAGATAACGCACCGACATTTTCAAATACAATTGAAGCTTTGGAACGTGCTGAGCCTTTGATGGATCGTGTGGCAGGGGTTTTCATGAACCTTACAGGATCAAATTCCAACCAAGCTCTGGAAGCACTGCAACGTGATTTGGCCCCCAAATGGGCGGCTTTTAATTCTGAGACCATGATGAATGCCAAGTTGTTTGCGCGCATTGATACACTCTATACTGATCGCACTGATTTGGAATTATCGGGTGAACAGTTACGCGTATTGGAACTTTATCATGAAATGTTCGTACGTTCCGGCGCAAAACTGGAAGGTGCCGACCGCGATCGTTTGGCCGCAATCGCACAGCGACTGGCTGAGTTGGGAACAGCATTCACCCAGAACTTATTGGCAGATGAACGTGCATGGTTTATGGAATTGTCAGAAGATGATTTGGCTGGGTGTCCGGATTTTTTGATCGCTTCAGCCAAAGAAGCTGCCCTTGAACGTGATTTAACGGGTTACATCATTACTCTGTCGCGCTCGCTTATCGTGCCATTCCTGCAATTTTCCCCACGCCGTGATTTACGTGAAATTACTTTTAAAGCGTGGGTTGCACGCGGTGAAAATGGTGGCGATACTGACAATCGCGCACTTGTTGCAGAAACTCTGGAATTGCGCAAGGAACGCGCCCGGTTATTAGGTTATGATACGTTTTCTGATTTCAAACTGGCAACAGAAATGGCCAAAACACCCGATGCCGTGCGTGACCTGCTAATGGCGGTTTGGGAACCTGCAAAAGTTGCAGCAAACAGGGATGCGGTAAAACTAACCAAGCTTATGCAAGCAGATCGAAAACAAGGTGATCTTGCCCCATGGGACTGGCGATATTACGCAGAAAAACTGCGCAAAGCGGAACATGATCTAGATGAGGCTGAACTGAAGCCGTATTTCCAGTTAGACCAGATGATTGAAGCCGCATTTGATTGTGCAAATAAATTGTTCGGCCTTACCTTCACCCCGATTGATACCCCCCTTTACCACAAAGATGCCCGTGCCTGGGAGGTCAAAAAAGGCGATCGTCATATGGCGGTTTTCATCGGTGATTATTTTGCGCGCGCGTCTAAGCGTTCAGGGGCATGGTGTTCACGTTTCCGGGCGCAATCTGCCCTTGATGGTGATGTACGCCCTGTCACTGTTAACGTTTGCAATTTTGCCAAAGCCCCCGCAGGGCAACCTTGTTTGTTAACCTTTGATGACGCCCGCACGTTATTTCATGAGTTTGGCCACGCGCTGCATTCTATGCTGTCAGATGTCACATATGGCTTCATTTCTGGCACCTCTGTTGCCCGTGATTTTGTCGAGCTGCCCAGCCAGCTTTACGAACACTGGTTATCCGTTCCTGAAGTGTTGGAAAAATTTGCCCGCCACGCAGAAACTGGCAAGGTTATTCCCGCCGAATTATTACGACGCTTATTGGCCGCTGACAATTTTGATCAGGGTTTTGCCACTGTGGAATATACTGCAAGCGCATTGGTTGATCTTGCGTTTCACACCGAAAGCCCGCCCAGAGATCCAATGCAAAAACAAGCCGAAATACTGGACAGTATCGGTATGCCAACGGCCATTACTATGCGTCATGCCACTCCGCATTTTGCTCATGTTTTTTCAGGTGATGGCTATTCCAGTGCCTATTATAGCTACATGTGGTCAGAAGTGATGGATGAAGATGCCTTTGCCGCGTTCAAGGAAACTGGCAATGCTTTTGATCCTGACACGGCAAAACGACTGCATGACAATATCTATGCAACGGGTGGGTCAAAAGATGCAAAGGAATTATATTTGGGCTTTCGCGGCTCATTGCCCAAAGTTGAAGCATTATTGAAAGGGCGCGGCCTGACTTAGTCGCGCAATTCCTGCGCCCCGACCCCCCAGATATCAGTTTTCAATGCCCAGCCTTCATGGCTTTTTGACGAAATTGAACACCAATTTGGCAAACATTCACGCAATGTAACAATCGCCCCTTCCTGCGCATAAGCGGCAGGGGCAGCTTGCAGGTTCGGTTTAATACGCAAGGTTATATCAGGTTTATTGACAATTGCAGTGCGCGATCCGGACAAAAGCGCGTAATGCATCCAACCGCCTTGCCCGTCTTTATCTTGCACACGTCGCCAATGGCTGAATTCAGCGGTGATTAAAAGCGGCGTATTAGTGTGCTGAAATATCCAGTCAATTCGGTAAGATAAACCTGGCCCACGTCGTGCATTACCCTGCTTTGCTTTCATCGAAACAAACCGAGGCAATGGTAAGTTAGTTACCGCACCTCGATCTGCGGCAAATGCGCAAACAGGCCCTGCAACCAGAATACTGGCCAGTAAACCCACCATATGGGATTTCATTTTCAGTTTTGCCATTTAATATGCCTGCTCGGGCCAAGGTGTTTTTGGCAGGGTTGTTTTTCACCCTGTTCTTATTGCACAAAATTTGCCAGAATAACCAAAAGAAATCCAGCCCTATAGGTGAAACATGTCCAATTCCAAATTAAGTGTTGTTGTGACGCGACGGTTACCATCTGCCGTAGAAGACCGGTTGGCAGAATTATTTGATGTGCGTTTGAATAAAACGGATACAGCTTTTACCCATGATCAGCTGGTTACAGCTTTGCAAACAGCAGATGTTCTGGTGCCGACTTTAAGTGATAATTTGGATGCTAAAACATTGGCCAAAGCCGGCGATCAGCTAAAACTGATCTGTAATTACGGATCAGGGTATGATCATATTGATATTGAAGCCGCAAAATCACGCGATATATTAGTGACCAACACGCCTGGCCTGTTATCTGAAGACAGTGCTGACATGACACTGGCCCTGATCCTGACTGTGATGCGCCGTTTCAAAGAAGGCTCAGCTGCCTTGCAATCAGGCCGCTGGCAAGGTTGGGCGCCATCTACATTCTTAGGCACCTCTGTTGGTGGAAAAACCCTTGCAATCATCGGCATGGGCCGCGTTGGCATGGCTGTGGCGCGCCGCGCTAATGCGTTTGGGATGAAAGTGATGTATCATAACCGTAATCCGGTACACGCTGAATTAGAACGCACATTGAACGCGACTTACTTTGAAGAGCTGGATGATATGCTGCCCTTGGCAGATGTGCTATCATTGCACTGCCCCAAGACGGCTCAAACTGATCACCTGATGAACGCCAAGCGTCTGGCGTTGTTAAAGCCAACTACATTTATCATCAACACATCGCGCAGCCAGGTGATCGATGAACCCGCCCTCATTAATGCCTTGGAAAAGAACCAGCTGGCTGGTGCAGGGTTGGATGTTTTTGAGAAAGGCAACGATGTAGATACCCGCCTAAGCAAACGTGATAATGTGATGCTGCTGCCGCATATGGCGTCGGCAACCAAAGAGGCGCGTATTGATATGGGGGAAAAAGTGATTTTAAACATCAAGACATTTGAACTGGGCCATAGGCCACCGGATCAGGTTTTACCAAAGCGTTAACGTATAAAGTAAGGCTTCAATCCATCATCACACTATACCTTACATGCACAAACCGTACATTTATCAGATTTTTTTAACCCAATTTTGCGACTTTCCCCGTAAAGCGCATCAAATATCAACATTTCACCTGCAAGCGTCTGCCCTGCCCCTGTGATGTGTTTGATGGTTTCTGCCGCCATGATCGAACCTATAATGCCCGGCAATGCCCCCATCACACCAGCTTGCGCACAGCTTGGCGCTAAGCCATCAGCAGGTTCATCTGGAAAAATACAAGCATAACACGGTGTATTATTAGCGGGGTCAAACAATGATACCTGTCCTTCCCACTGGCTAATTGCCCCTGACACAAGTGGGGTTTGGCTTGCGACACAAGCTGCATTCACCAAACTGCGGGTTTGATAATTATCAGTGCCGTCCAAAACCAGATCGTAATCCATAAACAAATCTTGCGCATCGGCTTCCGCCAAACGGCGATTATAAGGACGAATAGTGATATGTGGATTTAACGCTGCAAGTTTTGCCTGAGCAGCAAAAACCTTAGGTACTTCCAATTGATCCTCATCAAATAACACCTGCCTTTGCAGGTTCGACAAGCTGACAATATCATCATCAATCACCCCTAATGTCCCTACCCCTGCTGCTGCCAGGTATTGTAACACAGGTGATCCCAACCCACCTGCACCAATCACCAGAACTTTTGCATTGCGTAATTTTTGCTGCCCAGCCCCGCCAACTTCGCGCAAGATCAAGTGGCGGGCGTAACGTTCGATTTCAGTATCAGACATCGAACTTTTAGGCGTCGCCTGCCCTTCTTGAACTTCCTTTGAATTGCGATATTTTCGCAAAAAACGAATATAAAGTAAGACCCCGATGATTAACATCAATATGACACTAAATTGCAATCGTTCTACGCTAAAATCAACACCCAGAAGTTCCATCTAATTTTGACCTGTTGATCCGTAACCATCCGTACCACGTGTGGTTACACTCAAATCATCAACCTGTTGAAAAATCACCCGTGTCACAGGTGCAAAAACCACTTGAGCGATACGGTCATCATGGTTGATCTGAAACGGGTCGCCCCCGTGGTTGATCAGCACAACACTCACCTCGCCACGGTAATCCCAATCAACGGTACCAGGGCTGTTCACAATTGAGACCCCGTTTTTCCATGCCAAACCGGACCGTGGCCTGATTTGCGCCTCAAACCCATTTGGCAGAGCAAAGGCCAGACCTGTGGGGATAAGGGCGCGTTCACCAGTTTTTAAAATCACGCCTTGGTGGCGCAAATCCTCTTTGAAGTTGGCGCGCAAATCCATGCCTGCTGCACCAGTCGTTGCATAAACCGGCAAGGCAATGAACGGATCAGACCCTACAATCCGCATGATCTCTACATTCACTTCTGTCATTGAAATTCATCCGCTATTTTTTGTGCCAATTTTTGTCCAACCGCATGTTTGCTCATACGTGGCCAGTTTTCAGTGGTTTTTTCAGTGATCAGGGTCACATCATTTTCACTGCCCCCCATAATGCCAGTTTCAGGTGATACATCATTTGCCACGATCCAGTCGCACCCTTTATGTTTGCGTTTCGTTGTGGCATTTTCCAGCACATCATCAGTTTCAGCCGCAAAACCCACAACCAAAGAGGGGCGTTTTTCACTCATGTTTGACACCGCATGCAAAATATCAGGATTTTGGGCAAACTCTATAATTGGTAAACTGGCCGCTTTGGTTTTCTTGATCTTTTTATCCGTCGCATTGACAACTTTCCAGTCAGCCACCGCGGCTGCAAAAACCGCGGCATCCACAGGCAGTGCATCTTGAACTGCTGCCATCATTTCAGCAGCAGTTTCAACCGGCACAATGGTGCAGCCCGCAGGCATATCCGCCCGTGCAGGCCCTGTCACAAAGGTAACTTTTGCGCCTAACGCGCCCAAGGCATTGGCTATTGCCGTTCCTTGCGCCCCGGATGAACGGTTCGCGATATAGCGCACTGGATCAATCGGTTCATGCGTGGGGCCAGATGTCACCAACACATGGCGCCCTTTCAAAGGGCCGTTCAAAAGCGCATCTTCAACCGCGGCCACAATCGCCAAAGGTTCGGCCATACGGCCCGGGCCATATTCGCCACACGCCATATCGCCTTCATCAGGCCCGACAAATAAAATATCGTCCTGTTTCAATTTTGCAGCATTACGTTTTGTCGCCGGATGTTCCCACATTCGCACATTCATCGCAGGCGCCAGCAGTACCCGTTTATCTGTAGCCAGTAAAAGCGTAGACGCTAGATCATTGGCTTGCCCATTTGCCATCTTTGCCATCAGGTCAGCCGTGCCAGGGGCAACTACGATCAAATCCGCCGCACGCGACAACTGGATATGGCCCATTTCGGCCTCATCACTAAGATCAAACAAATCACGATATACCTTTTCACCAGCCAATGCGGCCACTGATAAAGGTGTAACGAATTCGGCTCCGCCTTTGGTTAGAACCGGTACCACTACAGCACCGCGCTCTCGCAAACGGCGGATTAGATCAAGACTTTTATAGGCAGCGATACCGCCCCCTATAATCAGCAGAATTTTACGGCCAGACAGCATCGGATTCCATTCAGGTTATTTGGAACCAATGTAAAGCCGCACAAGGATGGGTGCAAGTTTAAGCGTCAACCAAAACTCTTGCCGCTTTACCCACATCCTTTTCCAACCGCTTACGCAATTTTTCCAAAGCCACGGCTTCAATTTGGCGCACACGTTCTTTTGATAAACTCAATTCTTGGCCAATGCTTTCTAATGTGCGGGTGTCTTCCGCCATTTTACGTTGTGAAATGATGTATTTTTCACGGTCGCTCAACACTGTCATAGCTTCGTTAATCCACCCTTTCATAGTCATCAGATCCTGCTCACGCTCCACCACTTCGGCAGATTGCGGGCTGGTGTCTTCTAACGTGTCCATCCACTCACGGGTTTCCTCATCTGTGGACTGTGGCGCATTCAGCGAAAAATCCCCGCCAGACATCCGCCCTTGCATCATTTCCACATCCCGCAATGGCACACCGATTTCTTCAGCGATAAGCACATCTTTTTCTGCTATACTTAGCGCTTCACCGGTTTTTTCCGCCTCACGTTCAATCTTGGCCTGAACCCGCTTCAAATTAAAAAACAGTGATTTTTGCGACGTCGTGGTGCCTGTGCGCACCATCGACCAGTTGCGCATCACAAACTCTTGCATTGCCGCCTTGATCCACCACTGGGCATAAGTCGAAAACCGAAACCCCTTATCAGGGTCAAATTTTTCTGCTGCTTTCATCAGCCCGACGCCTGCCTCTTGTATTAAATCTTGCTGTGACACAGAATATCGCTTAAATTTCATTGCCATAGACACCGCCAGACGCATATAAGCAGTGATCAAGCGGTGCAAAGCCGCTTCATCACGGTTGTCACGCCAGGCAACGGCCAATGCATATTCAGTTTTTGCGTCCAGCAATTCAGCCTTCATTGCACGTTTTTTCATCATCTTGTTTTGCTCTATATTCATAGACATAATTTCCTCCAACCATCTCTCTGGTTATTTGCATCTATCTGACTTAATATTTAGACGAATGTGAAGTGCAAACACGAGGATGTGATGGAAGTTACATTGCCAAAATTGACGCTGATAATTGGCGGCGCGGCATCAGGAAAATCCCAACTTGCTGAAGACCTTGTATTTTCAGTAAAGCAACCGCGTGCATATATTGCAACGGCACAGGCGTACGATACTGAAATGAAAACGAAAATCAGCAAGCACCAAGCTCGCCGCGGAACAGAATGGGATAATTATGATGCCCCTTTTGCACCATGGGATGCTTTGGCAAAAATAAATACATCCCATATTGTGTTGCTCGATTGTGCGACATTATGGCTGTCCAATATCCTGTTAAATGACCAAGATATAACGGTTGCCAAAGACAAGTTATTCGCTGGGCTTAAGGATTTTAACGGCGCGCTCATTGTCGTTACAAATGAGGTTGGCCAAGGTATTGTGCCTGACAATAAACTGGCCCGTGAATTTCGCCAACATCAAGGAGAATTAAATCAAGGGCTTGCGGCGCTTTCCGATCTGGTTGTACTTGTCACCGCAGGCCTGCCACTTGCGTTAAAAGGCAGAATGCCACAATGACCCGCTTTTGGTGGGTGCGTCACGGCCCGACACATAAAAAAACCATGATCGGCTGGACCGATGCGCCAGCAGATTTATCAAACACTGAGCAGGTTGCGCGGCTAGATGCACATCTGCCCCAAGATGCGCTGGTGGTTTCATCCGACCTGACACGCTGTGTTGCAACGGCCCAAGCCATCGTTGGCACACGCGAACATTTAGCTCCGCGCCAAGGGCTGCGCGAATTTCATTTTGGAGATTGGGAAGATCGCAGCTTTGACGACATTTCCACGACCCATCCAGATGAAATTCGCAGTTTTTGGGATACACCGGGCGATGCAAAAGCCCCAAATGGCGAAAGCTGGAATGAGGTTTGCACACGTGTTGCATTCGAAGTGAACGACCTTTGTAAAACCCACTGCAATCGCGACATCATCATCGTCGCCCATTACGGTGTGATCCTATCCCAAATACAAATGGCAGGTGGAATGACCGCCAAAGCCGCTACCAGCTTTCACATCGACAACCTATCCGTAACGCAGTTAGAGTATTTAGGCGATGCCTGGCGTGTTCTAGGGGTTAATCACAAACCTTGATCTGCCTTATCACAAAACATGTTTTGTACTTTTCTCAAAACTCCCCATACTATCATGCATGACATATGAACTTGCAATTGGTGATCGCACCTATTCTAGCTGGTCGCTGCGCGGTTGGCTTTTATTCGAGAAATTCAACATCCCCGTACAGGTGCATTCAGCACGCATGTATAGTGACAGTTTCACAAATATGTTGGCAGATTTCACCCCAGCGCGGCTAGTGCCTGCAATGAAATACCAAAACATTGTGGTGCAAGATACAATTGCCATGGCCGAAACCCTGGCCGAACGCCACCCAGATGCAGGCATGTGGCCCAGTGATCCTGCGGCCCGTGCAATGGCCCGTAATATGGTCGCTGAGATGCACTCATCTTTCACCAATTTACGCACAGATTGTACGATGAACCTGCGCCGCCATTACCCCGATTTCAAGCCCTCTGATACTGTTTTAAAAGACGTATCTAGAATAGAATACCTGTGGGCACTGGCCCGTGAAGAATTCGGTAAAAACGGCCCGTGGTTGTTTGGTGAATACACAATCACCGATGCTTTTTATGCCCCTGTCGCCACGCGGTTCGCCACATTCAACTTGCCCCGTAATGCGGTATCTGACGCCTATATTCAAGCGCATCTAGGCGATCGATCTTTTCGCCGCTGGCGGGCTATGGGGATTGCTCAAAATTACATCCAACCGGGTTACGATCTTGATCTACCCACAAGCACTTGGCCAGGCCCCGCAACATTAGCAGCAATACCTATCATCACTGGCCCATCGGAAAACGCGATCTGCCCTTACTCTGGTGATCCGGTCACTGATTTTTTGGAACTAGATGGTCGTATTTTCGGATTCTGCAACCCGTTTTGCCGCGACAAGACGGTTGCTGATGCTGCCTCTTGGGATCGTTTCATGGAAATTTACCAAAAATAAACCATCTAACCCTACCGTTAACCATACTTAACATAAAAGGTGGTAAATGGTTGCCCGCGCCTACACAGTCGCTTTTTTAGGGGTCGAGGCCCGTATTATCGAAGTGCAATGTTCACTTGCACCAGGGCTGCCTGCGTTTAACATTGTAGGGTTGCCAGACAAAGCCGTGTCCGAAGCCCGTGAAAGGGTACGTGCCGCCCTGAATTCTATGGCTTTGGCCCTGCCCTCAAAACGTATTACAGTTAATCTATCACCTGCGGATTTACCCAAAGAAGGATCTCATTTCGACTTGCCTATCGCACTGTCATTACTCGCTGCTATGGAAGTAATTCCAAGCGATGAAATTGCACGTCAAATAGCCTTAGGTGAGCTGTCTTTGGACGGAAAGTTAATCCCTGTCATCGGTGCATTGCCTACAGCTTTGGCCGCAGCCGAAGCATCTTGCGACATGATTTGCCCCAAAGAATGCGGTGCTGAAGCGGCCTGGGTGGGTTCGGTGAGTGTGATCGCCCCTGCAAACCTGTTGCAAGTGATGAACCATTTTAGCGGTAAACAAGTGTTAAAACCAGCCGAGCCAGGCGAGGTGATCAAAGAAAATGAAGAACGCGACCTAGCGGATGTAAAAGGGCAGCAACGTGCCAAACGAGCGATGGAAATTGCCGCTGCAGGGCGGCATCATCTTTTCATGGTTGGGTCCCCCGGATCAGGGAAATCCATGATGGCTTCCCGTATGCCTGGTATTTTACCCGTGCTTGGGGCGCAAGAAGCCTTAGAAACCTCGATGATTCATTCTCTTGCAGGCCTGTTGACAGAAGGCGGTATATCAAAAACACGGCCGTTTCGAGATCCGCATCACACTGCCTCAATGGCAGCTATTGTTGGCGGCGGGCGTGGAGCAAAACCCGGTGAGATTTCGCTGGCCCATAACGGCGTTTTATTCTTGGATGAATTGCCGGAATTTTCTCGTCAAGTGCTCGACACCCTGCGTCAGCCTGTAGAAAATGGCACTGTAATGATATCTCGTGCCAACGCACATGTAAAATATCCTTGCAAATTCATGCTGATAAGTGCGGCCAACCCGTGCCGTTGCGGTTATATGGCAGACCCTGAACGCGCCTGTGCGCGGGTACCACTATGTGGGCAAGATTATTTGGGTCGTATTTCAGGCCCTCTGATGGATCGGTTTGATTTGCGGGTTGAAGTGCCACCGGTGACGATACAAGACTTGAAAGGAGAAGACACAAGTACACGCGAAAGCAGTGTTGATATTGCCATACGAGTTGCCGCTGCACGACAAATTCAAGCAGACCGTTACAGCAATATTGCAGACATCGCCCTGAACACCGACGCAGAAGGAAGCGTTCTAGAGACGGTTGCCGCACCAGATGCTGAGGGCACTCAAATGCTGGAAAAAGCCGCGGATAAATTCAAGTTAACCGCCCGTGGCTATCACCGTGTTTTACGCGTAGCACGAACCATTGCTGATTTAAGTGCCCAAGAAAATGTCAGAAAGCCCCATATTGCAGAAGCATTAAGCTATCGCTTAGCTTTCTGAGATATGGGGTTTTATGAAAGCTACAACTTCAGTGATTGCTTGGTTTGCTTCAGGCACCAAGCCACGCAATATTTGGAATACATGAAAATTATTATCAAAAAGACTTAAGCGCGCATCAACACCCTGGCTTGCCAGCCGTTGCTGCATCATCTTACTATCATCAAGCAACATTTCACCTTTGGAAGCTTGCAGCAAAACCGGTGGCACACCCGTAAAATCCGCATAAATCGGCGAGATATAAGGGGATTTCAAATCCGTATTAGGTGCATATGCTTCTTGCATATCATCAAAACGTTCCACAGCCAAAACACAATCACTGCTGGCATTCGTCTGCAGGCTATCAGAATTCTCAGCCATATTTGTCAAAGCTGCAAAAGTGAACGCACAGGCCGGCATCGGCAGGTTATTAGCTTTAATGTAGGCCAGCAGTGCAAAGCTTAGATTTCCACCCGCACTATCCCCACCAATAATGATATTTTGTGAAGTGTAGCCCATTTCAAGCAAAGCTCGGTAGCTAGTGACAATATCATCAAAACCCATAGGATAAGGGCTTTCCGGTGCTAACCTATAATTCGGCAAAACCGCCTTGATCCCTAGTTGCCCCACAATATCAGCCGCTAAATGTTTATGGGTCGCCGCACTGCCGAAAATGAATCCGCCGCCATGAATATAGAGAAGAACATGTGATTTATCTGCATGTTTTCCATATGCCCAAACGGCAGGAACAGATTGATCTTTATAGCTTAAAACATCATTTTTATAGAGTGCGCCTTTTGGGTTCACACCATTGGCTTTAGTCACAAAATCCAGATAATAGCGTAGCCATATTAAATTTTTTATACGCGCAAGAGCTGGTTTAAATAACAGTTTAGAGCCGGCAGATAGAACCTTTAAACGGATTGACATTAGCCCGCCCGCCGCGCTTCAATTGCCTTCCAGATTTTCTCGGCAACATTGATACCATCGAATCGTTCCAGTTCCTGAATGCCTGTAGGCGAGGTTACATTAATCTCGGTCAAATTGCCGCCGATCACATCTATACCGACAAATATCTGGCCTTTTTCACGTAACAACGGTCCGATACGGGCACAAATTTCATAATCGCGTGCATCCATTTCCACTTTTTCAGGCCGCCCGCCCACATGCATATTTGAACGGGTTTCCCCTTTGGCAGGCACCCGATTAATTGCACCAACAGGTACGCCATCTATCAAAATCACCCGTTTATCACCTTTGCTGACATCAGGCAGGAACTTTTGCGCAATCAACGGCTCGCGATTGATCCCGGCAAATAACTCATAAAGTGAACTCAGGTTTCGGTCATTACGATCAAGACGGAAAACCCCAGCACCCCCATTGCCGTAAAGCGGTTTAAGAATGATATCACCATGCTCTTCTTTAAACGCCTTTAATGTATTCAGATCACGCGCAATGGTCGTAGGCGGTGTCAGGTCTGGGAATTGTAAGACCAATAGCTTTTCAGGATAGTTTCGCACCCATGTCGGATCATTCACGACCAGCGTTTCAGGGTGAATCATATCCAGAATATGTGTGGTGGTGATATAGCCCATGTCAAACGGCGGATCTTGACGTAACCAAACCACATCTTGGCTGCTAAGGTCAATTTCTTGAAAATCGCCCAAGGTGAAATGATCACCTACTTTGCGGCGCACTTGCAAAGGCCAGCCTTTTGCTGTCACACGACCATGCTGATACGCCAGCATATCAGGCGTGTAATAAAACAATTCATGGCCTCTGGCTTGCGCTTCTTCGGCGATACGAAAACTACTGTCTGCATTAATGTCGATCGGACCAATCGGGTCCATTTGAAAGGCTATTTTAAGGGTCATGGGGCACCTAAGTTATTAGAACTCTTTATAAATGACCCAGAGTGTCAAAACATGCAATCCAACTTTTTCATTTCACGGTTATATGAATGCATTTTCCACAATTTCAACATTACCCTTTTCATCAACAAATGCTGCATCAAACCGGCAATCCACCACACCTAATAAATCAAGCTTTGCCAAATACATTTCAGCCGCCGCATATAAGCGTTCGATTTGGCGTTGGGTAATACGAACCACCGCCTGAGCAATAGTTTTACTGTATTTCACTTCGATAAAGACCCATTGGTTTTGCTTTTCCATCACAAGGTCAACTTCCCCATAGCTGGTTTTCATGCGCTTGGCTTTTTGCTGATACCCACTGTTTTTATAATGAACGGCAACAATCGCTTCTGCTGCGATGCCTTTATAATAGGATGTTTGATCAACCATCTTTCTTTAACTCCAACGCACGTTCGTAAGCTAAATTGCGCGATATGCCCATTTCCTGGGCAACCATCTTTGCAGCATCTTTAACCCTAAGCTCTTTCAAATTGGTTAATAAAGCCTGATCAATATCATCTTGTGTCACTTCTTTTTGCAAGGGCGGCCCCAGCACAACCACAATCTCACCTTTTGGCGTATTGGCTTGCGCATAATAATCCGAGATCTCTTGTAATGTTCCTGCACGCGCTTCTTCAAATTTCTTTGTCAGTTCACGACACACAGTCACCGCGCGCGCAGCACCATATACCTGAACCATATCACCCAGGCTTTTCGCCAATCGTTTAGGCGACTCGTAAAAAACCAGTGTTGAAGGCACAACAAGAAGACTTTGGAAATAATCTTTCCGTGCCTTAGTTTTATTCGGCGCAAACCCAGCAAAGAAAAATTTATCCGTCGGTTGCCCGGCCACACAAAGAGCTGCCAATAAAGCTGAGGCCCCAGGTGCGGTTGCAACCTTATGCCCCGCATCGCGCACATATTGCGCCAGATGATACCCCGGATCAGCCAAAAGCGGTGTGCCCGCATCTGATACCAGCGCCACAGATTTACCTGCGCTTAATGCTTCCAGCAAATACGGGCGTTTTTCGGCACCATTATGGTCATGGTATGAAATCAATTTTCGGCTGCCCAGCGCGACTCCATGAATATCCATCAATTTTCGGGTGTTACGAGTATCTTCGGCAGCAATAATATCAGCCGTTCCCAGAACATCCAACGCCCGAAGCGTAATGTCACGTGCCGCCCCAATCGGTGTTGAGACAATATATAGGCCGGGCGACAGTTTTGCAGCACTCACTTGCTTATTTCCCATCATTTTCTCTCAAAGCGTTGCTTTCGCTTATGACAGTACCTACCTTTGATGGCAAACGAGTCGTTCAAAGATTTTAAGGGGTCATTCAACTATGAATAAAATAACAGGTTTTCCAAAATCTTTGCGAATAACAGGATTGGTGTTTATCGCGTCCTTACTGGCCGCTTGCGTTGACACTGGCAATGTCGGACGACGGGTTAATCCAAATCAAACTGTCAAAGTTGCTCTTCTGGTTCCTTCAGGCAGCGGCAATGCCCAACAAGAGGCATTGGCCCAAAGTCTGATCAATGCCGCCAAGCTTGCCGCCAGTGATTTAACTGGCGCGAAGGTAGAGCTCAAAGTATACGCCACCGCCGGCGATACTGCACAAGCAGCAAACGCTGCCAAACTCGCCGTGGCAGATGGCGCCAAAATCATTGTTGGCCCGTTATTCGCACAAGCTGCAAATGCGGCAGGTGTGGCCGTAGCAGGGCGCAATATCAACGTCTTAAGCCTGTCTAACAACACTCAGATTGCAGGTGGCAATGTTTTTGTTCTAGGCAACACATTTGATAACACCGCCAATCGTCTGGTCACTTACGCAGCAAGCAAAGGCCTGCGTAATATTGCAGCAGTCGCAGCTCAAAACGCTGCCGGCCAAATCGCTCTTGATGCGGTACGTCAGGCCACAGAAACATCCGGCGCTGTTTACACAGGCTCTACATCATATGATTTCTCACCCGATGGGGTTGTCGGCGCGGTTCAAACCATAAAATCACAAGTCACCAGCACAGGCACCCAAGCACTGGTGTTTTCTTCCGACAGTGCAGGTGCGCTGCCTATCCTTGCACAGCTTCTGCCGGAAAATGGCCTGGGGCCTGATAAAGTGCAATATATGGGTTTGACCCGTTGGGATATTCCTGCCAGCACATTATCCACATCGGGCCTGCAAGGTGGCTGGTTTACATTGCCTGACACAAGTTCAATCGCGGCATTCAGAGCACGCTACACAAGTAATTATGGTATCGCCCCGCATCCGCTTGCGGGATTTGCCTATGATGGTGTTGCTGCCATCGGTGCTCTTTTGGCCACAGGTGACGGCGATGCGCTAACCCGCACAAAACTGACACGCTCTGACGGTTTTGCTGGTGTAAACGGTGTATTCCGGTTAATGCCTGATGGCACAAACCAGCGCGGTCTGGCCATTGCGGAAGTACGCGATGGCACGGCGGTAGTGATTTCCCCAGCACCCAGAGGATTTGGTGGACCAGGCTCTTAATCTTTCTAAAAAGTTCCAATCAGCCCCGTCTTCGGACGATTTGATATGCGCACCTGACACTATTTTCAATAAAAAGAAAATTCAGGATGAGATACGGACACTCAGCAAGGCCGGCCCAAAAGCTGGTCTGCGCACAGCTTTGTCGGCTGTTTTACAGGCCCACTACACCACAGGTCGCCAAGCAATTGAGCAGGCTTATGCCAAAGTCCCTTTCGACACCCGCAAAGTGACCACTTCTTACACTTACTTGACCGATAAAATCGTTTGTCAGGCCTTTGATATATCAACAAAAACACTGCACCCGGCACCTAGCTCAGATAAGCAAAACCGCCTAACGATGATGGCTGTTGGTGGCTATGGTCGCGCCGAAATGGCACCTTTTTCTGATGTTGATTTATTGTTCCTAACTCCGCCGGCATTCACCCCATGGGCCGAGACGGTAATTGAAAGCATCCTTTACATACTTTGGGACATCAAACTGAAAATCGGGCATGCAACACGCTCTATAGATGACTGTGTCAGCTTGGGTAAAGATGATCTCACCATCCGCACCTCACTTTTAGAATCTCGTTATTTATGTGGTGCAAAAACCCTATCCAATCAATTGGATAAGCGCTTATGGAAAGAACTGTTTCGTAAAACCGGCCCTGAGTTCGTTGAACAAAAACTGAATGAACGCGAAAGCCGGCATAAAAAACAAGGTGGCCAACGGTTCATGCTGGAGCCTAATGTCAAAGAGGGCAAAGGTGGTTTGCGCGATCTACAAACACTATACTGGATAACCAAATACCTAAGCCACGCAGAAAACCCCGAAGAGATGATCAAGAAAGGGTATTTTACGGCTGAGGAACATGAACAATTCTATCAGGCAGAACAGTTCTTGTGGACCGTACGCTGCCATTTGCATCTAATCTCAAAACGGGCCACTGAACAACTGACCTTCGATATGCAAGTCGAGGTCGCCAATGCTTTAGGATATGAAGACCACAATGGTTTACGTGATGTAGAAGTTTTTATGCAAGATTACTTCCGCCATGCCACAAAGGTTGGGGATCTTACGCGTATTTTCCTGACCGCCCTAGAAGCCCAGCACGTCAAAAAACAACCCGGTATCGGGCGCCGCTTCATGCGCGCAATCGGCTGGGGGCGTGAAACCGCAGCCAAAGGTTATATTATCGCCCACGGGCGGTTGAATTTCGACAATGAGCAAACCATTTTCGATGACCCCTTAAATATTCTACGTATCTTTGAAGAAGCTTTGCGCTCACAGGTGTTGATCCATCCCGATGCCATGCGCCTGATACAGGCTAACCTACATCTGATTGATCAGACCGTGCGTACAGATCCCGAAGCCATTCGTATTTTTCTGGACACGTTGCTAGAATATGGCAATCCCGAACGTGCGTTGCGGCGCATGAATGAGCTGGGGGTTTTAGGGGCTTTTATTCCTGAATTTCAACGTATTGTCGCCCTGATGCAGTTCAATGTATATCATTTCTACACTGTGGATGAGCATATCATCCAATGCCTTTCAAACTTGTCTCAAATTGAACGCGGTAAACTGAAAGAAGATCTGCCCATCGTTTCCGGTTTACTGAAAAAAGGGGTGAACCGCAGAATCATCTATGTAGCTTTATTATTGCACGATATTGGCAAGGGCCTGCCTGAAGATCATTCTATTGCAGGCGCAAAAATGGCAGGTGTCATAGCGCCTCGTCTTGGCCTTGATCCGCAAGAAACAGAAACCGTTATTTGGCTTATTCGCAAACATTTGCTCATGTCCGACGTCGCTCAAAAACGTGACCTGTCTGACCCGCGTACCGTGCGCGATTTCGTACAATCCGTTAAAAGCACCAATCGTTTAAACCTCTTAACCATCCTAACGGTCTGTGACATTCGCGGCGTTGGCCCTAACACTTGGAACAACTGGAAAGCCCAGTTGATCCGCACACTTTATTACGCCAGCCAACAGGCCTTGTTGGAAGGCAGTGACAAGATTGCCCAACTTTACAGTGTCGATGAAGCCAAGGCCGCGCTGCAACAAGCTTTGGGCAAAGATAATACCGCTCTTAATTCAACCGAGTTCAACCGCCATTATGATCCTTACTGGCAAGGTCTTGACACCACCGCTCATAAAATTATCGCTCAACTGTTCAGTCAGTTAAAAGGTGAAAATATCGCTATTGATATTGTTCCGGATCCGGACCGGGACGCCACTCGTGCCTGCTTTGTAATGCATGATCACCCCGGTATTTTTTCACGTCTTGCAGGTGCCTTGGCGCTGGTGGGTGCCAATGTTGTGGATGCGCGCACGTATACCAGCACAGATGGCTATGCCACCACCGTATTTTGGGTGCAAGATGCTGAAGGTAAACCTTATGAAACAGCACGCATCGCCCGCCTGAAGACCATGATCTTACGTATCTTACAGGGTGAAATTGTTGCCCGCGATGCGTTACGATCCCGCGACAAACTGAAAAAACGTGAACGCGATTTCATCGTGCCCACCGCCATCACTTTTGATAATGAAGGCTCTGAGATTTACACGATTATTGAGGTCGACACCCGTGACCGTCCTGGTCTGCTGCATGACCTGACCCAGACCCTGAACCATGCCAATATCCACATTGCATCCGCTGTGATCGCCACTTACGGTGTGCAGGCCGTGGATGTGTTTTACGTTAAAGATATGTTCGGTCATAAGGTACATGCAAAAAGCAAGCGCGACATCATCGAAAAAAAGCTGCGCACTGCGATCAGTGAAGGGGCCAAAGGGGCAATGTCTTGAATAAACCGCCAAAGAAAATTAAATTGGTTTCCGCATTTTTTACGGTTGGTATCTGGACTTTTCTTAGCCGTATCGCGGGCTTTGTCCGCGACATCCTGATCGCGGCATTCTTTGGTTCCGGCCCGGTTGCCGAAGCTTTTCAAGTCGCTTTTGCCTTACCCAATATGTTCCGCCGTTTCTTTGCCGAAGGCGCATTTAACATGGCTTTTGTGCCAATGTTCTCTAAAAAACTAGAAGCCAGTGAAGGCGCACAAGAATTTGCCCAAGATGCTTTTGCCGGCCTTGCATCACTTCTTATTGTCCTGACCCTTATCGCACAAATATTCATGCCATGGTTTGTTTATGCCATGGCCAGCGGCTTTGTTGGGGACGTGCGGTTTGAAACGGCCGTCGATTTTGCCCGCATTTGTTTTCCCTATATCTTGTTCATTTCACTTGCCGCTCTTTTAAGCGGTGTCTTGAACGCCAGCGGCCGTTTCGCCGCCGCCGCTGCGGCTCCTGTATTACTGAATTTCATCGTCGTCACAGCAATAGCCAGTGCGTATTATATCGGGCTTGATGTGGCCCACGCCCTTGTTTGGTCTATTCCGATTGCAGGCATCGCCCAAATGGCACTTGTTTGGTGGGCCGCTGATAAAGCAGGCCTGCGCCTGATCCCGCGCTTACCCAAAATGACTCCGGAACTAAAAAAGCTTGCGATTATTGCCGCTCCTGCCGCCCTTGCGGGGGGGGTGGTGCAGGTTAACCTTTTGGTTGGCCGCCAGGTTGCCAGCTATTTCGACGGCGCCATACAATGGCTTGCCGTTGCAGACCGTTTATATCAATTGCCCCTTGGCGTTGTTGGCATTGCCATCGGCGTGGTACTTCTACCTGATTTATCACGTAAAATTCGCGCTGATGATGTCACTGGCGGTCGTGACGCGTTCAATCGCGCGGCCGAGTTTGCACTGGCATTGACCATTCCTGCGGCAACCGCACTCTACCTTGCGGCAAGGCCGATGATTTCCGTACTTTTTGAGCGTGGCGCATTCAACGCTGATGATGCCCTTGCCACCGCTGCGGCCCTAGCCATATACAGCTTGGGTTTGCCTGCATTCGTTTTACAAAAAGTTATCCAACCCCTATATTTTGCCCGGGAAGACACCAAAACTCCATTTTACTATGCTGTAATTGCAATGATCGTAAACTTAGTTATCGCGATCGGTTTGTCTTACAAGATCGGTTATCTATCCGCAGCCATAGCCGTTACAGTTTCAGCATGGATCATGTGTTTGATGTTATGGCTTGGCACACGCAATATGGGTAAAGCCGCCCAATTTGACGCCCGTTTCTTTAAAACCATTCCCAAAGTCATCCTGGCTTCGGCAATCATGGGGGTCATCGTTATTTTCACCCAAAAAATCCTCGGCAACAGTTTATATACCCATGGCTTGCGTTACATGTCGTTAACCACCTTGGTAATCTCCGGAGCCGCCACATACGGTATCGCATTACTGGCCTTAAAAGCCTATTCTTTGAAAGAAATCAAAATCTTACTGAAGCGCGGTTAACGCCGCCGAAACTGCGTTAATAATATTTTCAACCGCAGTTTCGCGTCGGGGCCTAGGGCAACGGCAAAGCCGAAACCCACACAGAACCCTGCAAGTTCAGCTACCCAATCATTAGCGCCACCAATTAAGATTTTGTAAACCAGCGCAATCGCCATAAAGAAAATAATCAGGTTAAACGCTTGAAACCCACTTTCTCCTTCATCTTGCAAATGGGTAAAACGCAGCCATGTAAAGGCCCCGATCAACCCGTAAATCGCAGGATAAGCCCCGATCAAGGCAAATTCAGCATCCAGAATAACCGAATAAAATGCCGCACCAACAGCCGCACTGACAAAAAAGATTAATAAAACCGCAACAGGGTGTAAAACCTCGGCCACAAACTTACCAAGGGCTAAAATAAATACTAATGCGAAAACCGCGTGCATCAGTGATTGATGAATGAAAACATACGTGAAAATCCGCAAAATATTCTGTCCGGAATAATGCCCATTCAAGCGCATCCAATCAAAAATTCTATCACTGAAGGCAAAGTTTTGCACAGCCCACAAGCGCCAACCAATACCTTCAGCTCCGCCGATAAACCCGGCTTCAGCCGCCTGAAATAGCACTTCAACCCCGCCGACCAAACAACTTAGCATTATCACCACGGCAGGTAACGGGTTCAAAGGCGGTGCATTTAAATCATCATCATACATATGAAGTGCCTTTTGGTTGACGCCGCCCCGGTGTGGCGCGATAAGCCTTGTGTAATCCAGACAGGGATCAATAGCTATGACAGATACAACTTTTACACCACGGGTATTTTCCGGCATTCAGCCTTCAGGAAACCTGACCCTTGGTAATTATCTGGGCGCGGTCAAACGTTTCGTTGAAATGCAAAACTCGGGCATTGAAACCATCTATTGTATGGTCGATATGCACGCCATCACCGTCTGGCAAAACCCCGCTGATCTAAAGCGTCACACCCGCGAACTTGCCGCGGCCTATCTTGCTTGCGGCCTTGATCCTGCAAAATCCATTCTGTTCAATCAAAGTCAGGTTCCCGCCCATGCCGAACTGGGCTGGATATTGAACTGCGTCACCCGTCTTGGCTGGATGAACCGCATGACCCAGTTCAAAGACAAAGCCGGCAAGAACGCCGAAAAAATGTCGCTGGGCCTATACGCCTACCCGTCCCTGATGGCCGCCGACATTCTGATCTACAAAGCCACCCACGTGCCTGTGGGCGAAGACCAGAAGCAACATGTGGAACTGACCCGCGATATTGCGGCAAAATTCAACCACGATTTCAAAGTTGAATTTTTCCCGCAACCCGAGCCGATCATTGACGGTGCTGGTACCCGTGTGATGTCCTTGCGCGATGGTACTAAAAAGATGTCGAAATCCGACCCAAGCGATCTTAGCCGCATCAACATGATGGATGACGCCGATACGATTGCTCGGAAAATCCGCAAAGCCAAGACCGATCCAGCCCCCCTGCCCGATAATCTTGATGATCTTGCAGACCGCCCCGAAGCTCGTAACCTGATCAACATCTATGCAGGTATTTCAGGTCAAACCCCAACGGAAGTGATCAACCAGGTTGCAGGCCAGCAATTCGGCCAGTTCAAACCCCTGCTGGCAGATTTGGCCGTCGCCCATCTGTCACCCATAGCAGATGAGATGCGCCGCCTGATGAATGACGTCACCGAGATTGACCGTATTCTAGGCCAAGGTGCCAACCGTGCCGCCGAGATCGCCGAGCCGATACTGGCAGAGACCTTCGATATTGTGGGCTTTGTGCGGTCTCGGTAAACAGCTATTTTTGGTGATCCTGTAAGGTCGGCAGGGGGTTATTTATAATCCCCGAGAGAACCGCAGAGTCGGCAGGAGATTACTCATAATCTCCGAGAGACTTAGGTAGGCAGCATTTCACCAAGCTCACTATCTACCAGGAAGCGCCCGACCCTGGGTGGGTGCATTTGCGCCCTCCCGTGGGGAGGGTCGGGCGCGGCCCTCGTCTAAGGACGACGGCTGGGGATAGTGGAGAGGTATGTGGTTTATGTGCCAATATGTACAAAGAACGCAGCAATAATCTTTTCCTTGCTATTTGGTGTTTATCCTGATTCAAGCGAGGGTAGACGCCCGTCGTCTTGTTAAAGAGCTTCCTAACTAGCGCGCGAACGCATTAGGAAGGATATGAACGGCAATGAGCACAAACGTACTCTAACCGTCCACGCCGAAACCGGAAGTATGAGCAAACGCTCACTGGTTTCGGCCAACTACAGTTAGTAACCATAATGGCACCTCATGTTTTGGGGTGTTAGGAAAGAGCCTAACGCTCCGAAAACGCCTCACGCGTCTTCAACCATATGAAGTTTTGTGAGGTTTAAGGTGACAACGGGCGTCTTTGATTTAAACACCATTTTACGAGCGTTCGGTCAAGTGATTTCAACTTTAGGTGAAAGTATTGGATTTCTCTTATATTAACTCTATTTTAGTACTTCATGCCATACTTTGAACGAAATGGGCTGGTAATTAATACTAAATAGTGCCATTCATTCACCTATAGGGGGAAGCTACAATGGATATTACTCAAGAGATTCAAGAAAAAATTATACATGTAGTTCTTGCAAAATTTGAAGAAGGTGTAGTTGAAGACATTTCAATTGAGTCAATTGAAGTGGATGAGATTGCAGCTCAAATTCACATTAAACTGATTATTAAAACAAGTGCAGACGCATCTAAACTTGCTGATGGATATTTTGGTATGACTGGTAGTGTAAGAAAAGCTCTTGGGTCCAATTGGAGTAACTTCTTTCCTGTTATAACCCCCCGTATTGGTTGTGGAGTTCATGCCTGACAGTAGATTAGCCCCCAGTTTTATTTCAACTGCTAAACGTTTAATCCCTAAAGGTGCAAAACGTCCAACGCAAGCAAACCTGCGAAGATCTGTTAGCACTGCATATTATGCTGTATTTCATGCGCTAGCCAAGACTGTTGCAGATAGCCTTGTAGGCTCTAAGAAACTAACAAGACCCAATAAAGCATGGGTGGAAGCTTATCGAGGATTGGGGCATGGTAATTGCAAAGATGCATGTACAAGGGCGCAAAAAATAGAATTCCCACAAGAAATCCTAGATTTTTCTGATAGTTTTATACAATTGCAAGAAGCGCGTCACCATGCAGACTACAACCCAATGATAAGATATACAAAAGAAGAGGCAAGACTATACATTGCCTTAGCTGAAAAGAGCATAGCTACATTGAAGGGGGTTTCGGCAAGGGATAAAAAAGCCTTTGCTACTTGGGTTTTGATTACGAGCCCAGGAGCAACACAAGCCCGTAAATGGGTGAGGGACAATCAACACACTGGTATGTAGTCCTACCACGTAGATTTCCTATATTCCGCCCATAGCCACACTACCAAAATTTCACGAAACAACACAAATTCAACCGCTTAACCCCATGTCCCAGTCGGGACATCGGTGCAGATGGCCGCAAACTTCTTATATTTCAGCCCGCCATCAACTGCGCATAAATCTGTGCATCAGTGGCCCCTTCCGACCCGATCACCAGAACCTTTGAAGCCTCATTCAGGCCCAGTTTTTCCCGCAGCCCATCTTGACTTGCCCCGACAATAACAGCAGCAAACCCCGCCACCGCACTCTCGCCCGCAACAATGCTTGGATCATCCCCCAAAGGACGGCCCGCCAGACGCATGGCCGGGGCCACAATAGTTTCAGGAATAGCCAAAAAATCTTGCGCCTCTTCACGTAAAATCTTCCATGCCAGCGGTGATGGCTCACCACATGAAAGCCCCGCCATCAGGGTTTCTTCTGCAATTGTAACATTGGTCGCAACACCTGCTTTTGCACTTTCAAACAGGCACGCGGCCAGTTCAGGTTCCACCACAACCACACGCGGGGCTTGATTGCCCCAATGCTGGCGCAGCCCTGCAATTACAGCCGCCGCCAAACCACCAACACCACCTTGCAAAAACACATGGCTGGGCGGTGTATCCAGTGCCGACACAATCTCATGCACCATCACACCGTAGCCTGCCATCACATCCCTAGGCGGTTGGCTATATCCATCCCATGACGTGTCCGAGACCACAAACCAGCCATTGGCCTTCGCATCACGGCGGGCATCGCCAACCGACGCATCATAATCGCCCTCAACCCGTGTTACGATCGCGCCCAGATCACGCATCGCTTGCGCACGGCCCTCACTGACATCGCGGTGAATATATATCTGACAAGGCGCGCCAAACCGGCCGGCACCCCAGGCCAGTGACCGCCCATGATTACCATCAGTGGCAGAGGCCAAGGTGATCTTTGCTACATCATCGGCGTAAACGCCTGCACGAATATCAGCCATGGTCACAGATTTACCCAGTCGCTTGCCCAGTTCACGTTGCAATATGCGCAAGCCAGCATAAGCCCCGCCAAGCGCTTTAAAACTGCCCAAGCCAAAACGTGGGCCTTCATCTTTGTATAAAATATCTTTTAAATTCAATGATTTGGATAAACATGTCAAGTGATATAGCGGTGTTGCCGCGTAGCCCTGCCAAGCGGTAATCTCACCTAATGCAGTTGTAAAATCATCAGGCGTGATCACTGTGTTATAAGCGTCACCGCTGGCTTTTGTTATCTGGGTATGAGTAACCGAAGAAATCTTAAAATCATCAAACATTCTGGCATCCTTTTGCAGGTAAGCGTTCTGAAACCAATTGCGCCCAAAAGGCCGCGCCAAGTGTCAAAGCATCATCATTAAAGTTGTAATCCGAAGCATGTAATGGCTGATTATATGGATATTCTGTGCCATTGCCCATCAAGATAAAACAGCCCGGTATTTCAGCGCTCAAACAACCAAAATCTTCGGAAAATGTCATACGAGTACGATCTGGCACAACCAAATCACTGACCCCGGCGGCGGCTTGCATCGCAGCTTTTGCTTGCTCAGCCGCATTGATAGTTTCCATGAATTCAGTTTGAAACCTAACTTCGATCTTAACGTCATGTGCAATCGCAATGCCTTTCGCAATCTGACGCATTAATTGTTCTATTCTGGCGCGATCAGCAGGGGTAAAAGAACGTGTATCACCCTTCAAAATAGCATGCCCCGGCAATACGTTTCGTTGTCCGTCTGTAATAAACTCCGTGACCGAAACAACCGCAGCTGAAGACGGTGCTAGTTTGCGTGCAACAATATTTTGCAAGGCTTGCACCAGTTCTGACCCAACTAAAATAGCATCAACCCCGGCCTGCGGCATAGACGCATGACCGCCTTGGCCGAAGATCTCAAACTCGAACAGGCTTTCACTTGCACAAATCGTGCCTTCTCGGGTCGAAAACTCACCCAAGGGCGCACCTGGCAAGTTGTGAATTCCATAGGTTTCATCCGGTTGAAACCTGGAAACCAACCCATCTTTCAGCATTGCTTTCGCACCCAACCCGTGTTCTTCATTCGGTTGAAACAAAAAGATCACTGTGCCGTCAAATAATGGATTTTCAGACAAGTAATGCGCAGCCCCCAACAACATGGTTGAATGCCCATCATGGCCACAAGCATGCATTTTACCTACAACTTTAGATGAGTACCCGTGTTTACTTGTTTCAGTAATCGGCAGCGCATCCATGTCAGCCCGCAGCATAATTGTGCGGTTTCCGCCGCCATGTCGCAAGATCCCGACAACACCCGTACCACCAATACCTTCATGCACTTCCATATCAAGATCACGCAAGGCTGTCGCAATTTTTGCGGCAGTACGGGTTTCTTCAAAACCCAATTCAGGGTGACGGTGCAAATCACGGCGGAAATCCACAAGCATCTGCCGATGCGGTTCTAATGATGTAGGCGTAATATCAGGCATGGCACCCTTATGGTTAAAACTTTCTAAAGCAACCAAGCCTTGACATAGATTTATAAGTTAATGAATAGGGAAAATCATTGCCGTCCAATAGAAATGTATTCTAACCCTGCCTCTTGCGCTTCGGCAGAGCCATAAATGTTGCGCAGATCAGCCATCTTCGGATCTTTCATCAACCCGGCCAACCGTTTCAAGTCAAGCGCACGAAACTCATTCCATTCGGTCAATATAACAACCGCTTCAGCCCCTGTTACAGCGGTATACACATCTTCGACCCAATTGACGGATGGTAACAATCCTTCACCTTCTTTGCGGCCTTGCGGATCAACTACATGCACATCCGCTCCGGCCCCCACAAGGGCTGGCACAATTGTCAACGAAGGGCTATCGCGCATATCATCAGTATTGGGTTTGAATGTGACCCCAAGAATGGCGATTTTCTTATCCTTCACATTATCTCCGCACAGGTACATGACCTTATCAACCATCTGCCGTTTACGGTCATCATTGATCCCGATCACGGTTTCAATAATTTTGATCGGGCTGGCATGTTCTTGTCCGATACGCGCTAAAGCTTTAGTATCTTTAGGAAAGCATGAGCCACCGTAGCCCGGCCCCGCATGCAGAAACTTACCACCAATACGATTATCCATCCCCATGCCCTTGGCGACAGATTGAATATCGGCACCAACTTTTTCACACAGGTTGGCTATTTCGTTGATAAAGGTGATCTTAGTTGCCAAAAATGCGTTGGCGGCATATTTGATCATCTCGGCACTTTCCAGATCTGTGTAAACAATCGGGGCTTCGCGCAAAGCAAGCGGGCGGTAAATCTTTGCCATCACATCCCTGGCCCGGTCCGTTTGCACCCCGACGACCACACGATCAGGGCGCATGAAATCTTCTATTGCAGCCCCTTCACGCAAAAATTCTGGATTAGAACTTACATCAAAATCCGCGTTTGGATTTTCCGCACGGATCACACGTTCAACTTCACGGTTGGTCCCCACTGGCACAGTAGATTTAGTGACAATGACAGTATAGCCTTTTAGCGCCTGTGCAATTTCGCGCGCAGCATCATAAACATAAGTTAAATCAGCGTGGCCATCCCCCCGGCGTGTTGGCGTGCCGACAGCAATGAAAACTGCATCTGCACTGCCAACGGCAGGGTTCAGATCAAGCGTGAATTGCAACCGTCCATTGGCAACGTTTTTTGCCATCATCTCATCAAGGCCCGGCTCGTAAATTGGCACTTCACCACGGCCCAGCGCCGCAATTTTCTCAGGCATTTTATCAACACAGATCACATCATGGCCAAAATCAGAAAAACATACCCCTGAAACCAGTCCTACATAGCCGGTCCCGATCATTGTTAATTGCATATTGCGCCTCTTTATATTCTTACTTTACCCCCAGTTATGCGGAGCTTTTGCCAAAAGTAAGGCGTTTAGAATGCTATTTCCAGAGGCAAAGTTTATTTTGTAGCGTCTTTAGGCAAACATATCATAAAACTACTGCCTTCAGGCCCTGTATTGGCTAATTCAATTGTTCCGCCATGGCCTTTTACCAATTCTGCCGAAATCGCCAATCCTAAACCTGATCCGCCTTTACGTGCCCCGCCTTCAAACGGGGTGAACAGATTATCGAGTGCGCGCTTGGGCATGCCCGGGCCATTATCAGTGACCGAGATCATCCACATATCAGACGTTTCAATTCCTTCCACAAGAATTTTCCCTGCCTGTTTTCGGGCAGATAGAACCTGCCGTGCATTGCGCACAATATTCGTTACAATACGGTAAAGCTGCTCGCGGTCAGCATTCACCTCAATCGGGCCTTCAACTTTTAATGAAATCTGTAGATCTGCGTCTTCAACCGCTAGCTTTTCACCTTCCACCACTTCTTCCAGCAAAGTGTGCAACTTGAATTTCGTGAGCATCGGAGCGGTTTCTTCCGCCTTACCAAACCGCAGTGTGCTTTCGCACAAGTTTACCGCACGTGATAACGATGTCACCAGTTTAGGTGCGGTTTTCTTCACCGCAGGATCATCGCTCATTTCCATACGATCCGCCAACAATTGCGTGGTTGTCAGGATGTTACGCAAATCATGACTGATCTTTGAAACTGCCCCGCCAAGATCTGCCAGACGACCCTTTTGTTTCAGCGACTGGCTAAGCTGCATTTGCATGGATTGGATGGCGGTTTCTGCTTCTAGTAATTCAGTCACACCAGCTTGCGGCTGAATGATCTTGCGGGCATCTTCAGGAGCCGCCTCAAAACCTCGAATTTGTTGCACAAGTCGACTGATAGGCAGCACTAAAAAGAACCGTACAGCAATGAATAGGAAAGCGCTGGTCAGCACTGATATGAACAAAGACAGTTTGAAAATATTCAGCCCGTAATCAACCATCGCCGCGCGCAACGGTTTTTCATATAAAGCTGCTTCAATCAGCTGCCCGGCTTCATTTACTGGCTCGCCGCGCACCCGGATCACCCTGTCATCATTGTACCACATAACCTGTAAGGCATCGCAGATGAGAACCCATGCACTAGCGCCACGCAAATCATACGTCTGGTCAATCGGAGATTTCATCGGTGCGGAAAGTATCAATTCACGAATGGCATCACGTTGTAAAGCCACATTCAGCACATCTGCATTGCGTAATAGTTCCGCCTCTAATTCCGGCGGCACCATATCATTTGGCGTGGCCAATAATGCCAATGTGGCAATTTGCGAACTGTCTAATCGGGTTTGTAGATAATCCACCCGGAAACGGGCAACAGACGGAACAAAAATCAATACCTCTGCGAGCATCACAAAAATGATCGTCAGTAACAAAAAACGCCCTGAAAGTGATTTTAAAAACATATGCCCCTCAGCCTTAATCTGTTAAAGTTTACAGTGCCTCATTTGTTTAGAAACGTTACACTAATACTGCACTAATAAGTTGTAAATTAAAAGCGCTGCACCAGTTTCACGATCCTTTTCACAAAGGTACTTTCAAACAGGCGTGGCGTATAATATTGTCCTGCCACGCGCTTATTAATCTCACCCAACGTCGGATATGGTACCACCATCGCGGCCACCGCGCCGATTTTCAACCTATTGGCTATAACCAAAGCCCAAGTTTGGATCAACTCACCTGCCTGAGCCCCTACAATACTGGCTCCAACGGGTCGGGCTTTGACAACCATGACTTTGATCAACCCTGCTGTTGCCAGTTCTGCACGTGCTCGGTCATTTTCTGCATACTCAAATCGCAATACCTCCAATTTATCCCCGTACATCTCATATGCCTGTGCTTCAGTCAGGCCGACTTGCGCCATCTCAGGATCAATATAGGTCGCCCAAGGAATATGGCCAGTGCTGGCTTTGGAAGGCAATCCAAACAAAGCTGATTTAATGATCACCCCAGCATGATAACCCGCCACATGGGTGAATTGCAAAGCGCTTGCAACATCGCCGATTGCGTAAACCCGTTTATTTGTAGTTTTCAAAGAAGTATCCACAATAATACCGCCTTGCGTTGGTTCAATTCCCGCGGCTTCCAAGCCCAACTCATTCGTATTCGGCTTCCGGCCAACGGCCATCAATAAATGTGAACCTTTGAACTTTTCACCACCCTTTGTCTCAACTGTAATCACTGCACCGCGTTGGTTGATCTTTGTCGCCATCGCGTTTTCCGCAATTTGCACACCTTCCGCGCGGATACGCGCCAAAGCAATCGTTGCCATTTCAGGATCATCGCGCCCAAGTGCCGCAAGACCTTCAATTACGGTTACTTTTGATCCCAACCGCACATGTGCCTGCGCCAATTCCATCCCGATCGGGCCACCGCCGATAATTAGCAAATGCGCGGGTTTTTCGCGCAGATCGAAAATATCCTCATTGGTGTAATACTTTACTTTATCCAAGCCCGGAATCGGTGGCACAAACGGCGAAGACCCTGTTGCGATCACAAAACGGCGTGCTTGAATAATCGTATCGCCAGCCTGTACTTCAGTGGGTGAAATAAACGTTCCGTATTCAGTGATAACCTTTACCCCTAAAGCCTCAAACCGGGCAACACTGTCATGTGGTTCAATACCTGCAATCACCCGGCCCACATGATCTTTTGTCGCCGCATAATCCACCTGTGGGCTCACCGGTGTGACCCCAAAGCGCGCACCTGTTGTCATCGCATGCGCGTGTTTACCCGCGGCGATCAGGGCTTTCGATGGCACGCAGCCGTAATTCAGACAATCACCCCCCATCTTGCCACCCTCAAGCAGCACGACATCAGCCCCCATCTGCACGGCACCCGCCGCCGCAGACAGACCACCAGAGCCGGCACCAATGATACAAAGGTCAGTTTTGATACGCGTAACCATTTACTTGCCTTTAATTTTTTTTATTACGATTGGGAGCATTGCCAATCCGGCCAATCCCAACAACGGCCCAAGAATTTGCCATTCGAATATAATACCCAGATTAGGTGTCTCACCAAGGGCAAAAACATCTGCCAAGCCAGCCCCGACCCACGTATAGACAACACCTCCTGGAATGATCCCCACAAAGGTTGTCCATACAAACCGTTTCAAATGCACCCCAACCAAGGCGGGAATTAGATTTGCAACAAAAAATGGTACCGCAGGCACAAGGCGCATGATCAGTAAATAACTGATCTCATCGCTTTTCAAGCCTTCCTTAATTTTACCCACTGCGCCTTTGGAACTGTCCATCTTGTGCGATAACGCCTCACCAAAACCCATGCGTGCCGCCAGGAAGATCGCTGTCGCCCCAAGCGTTGCAGCCCCGATATTATATAACGCCCCTGGAAACAGCCCGAACAAAAAACCACCAGCAAGCGAGATGATTGCCGCCCCGGGCAATGAAAACGCCACAATCAGAATGTAAATCCCGATAAAAATCAACGAAGCCAAAACATAATGCTCGCTTCGCCACGCCTGCAAAGCTTCATGATTTTGTGCAAGTTGATCAAAATTTAGAAACTCACGCAAAAATACAAAACCTAAAACTGCCACGGCTATAATCACAACAAATGGCAACATACGCTTTACGGAAAACAGGGGCGGTACTTGTTCAATCGGATCTTTATTCATTTCACTACTCATGTTTGCATTTTTTATCTTTAAGCACATTTTGCTTACAAGCGCTCGACATTCCCCCCTTTCTCACAAGCCAGTGATCTATAGTGCTGTTTTCCAACGGTTTCATTTCAAATCAGACCACAACTGTAACAATTAGCTGCGATAGGGGTTAAAATAATCGAATTCCTGTAATAAAACCCCTGCAAAGCGAATTGACTTCATTTGTTTTCGCCCCTAAACAGCAGCTTCAGAATAGACGGGTTTCGAATCTTTACCGATTTGCCCCAAACGCCGATCAGGAGATCGATATGAAACGCACATACCAGCCGAGCAACCTTGTTCGTAAACGCCGCCACGGTTTTCGTTCACGTATGGCCACCAAAAATGGCCGTATCATTTTGAACCGCCGCCGTAATCAAGGCCGCAAAAAACTGTCTGCATAAGGCGCTGGCCGGAAGGTCTATAAGATTATGAAACCGTCGGAGGCGACACAAGGCACCCTAGGGCAAGCCGGTGAAACGCCCCCGGCGGTTTTCCTTTGTTTGCATGTTCTTAAAAACCGCGCTGATTTTCTGGCTTGTAACAAAGGCAGTTACCGAGGCGTCAAAGGTTTCGTGCTACAAGCCCGCAACCGTAAAGATGATACTGACGACATCGGTATCGGCTACACCTGTTCCAAAAAAGTCGGCAATGCTGTGGCGCGCAACCGTGCCAAACGCCGCCTGCGCGAAATTGCCCACCTAACCTTGCCCGAACAAGGCCGCAAAGGTTGGGATTACGTGTTGATCGGCAAACGCGAGATCACCGCCACACGGAATTTTCAGGATATGCTGGCCGATATGCAGTATGCACTGAAGAAAATACATAAGTGACCCCGCTCGCCTTCATATTTTCGCTACCCGTGCGTGCTTACCGCCTGACCTTCAGCCCGTGGGTCGGTCACGGTTGTCGCTTCCAGCCCACCTGTTCGGCTTATGCGCTGGAAGCTTTAGAAAAACACGGCGGGATCAAGGGCAGTTGGTTGACAGCCAAACGTATCGGCCGGTGCCACCCGTGGGGCAATAGCGGCATCGATAGTGTACCAAAAAAACGCCGCAAATAGACCTTTCCATCGATCCTTTTAATGATATAAAAACTCCAAGGCGATGGCGTCGCCCTATTTTCATCATTTTGTCCTGAACGCCCGGACATCTCTCGGGGTGTTTTAAGACGCCCCCAATCAGGAGCTCTCGATGGAAACCACATCAACCCGCACAGAATTCTACACTTACCCGACAAGCCAAAAAGCACCTCTGCCTTTTGCCCAAGCCGAATATGACCAGCGCATTGCCGGTCTGCGCGCAATCATGCAGGCCCAAGATTTAGAAGCCGTCATACTGACATCAATGCACGGTATCGCTTATTACTCAGGCTTTCTTTACTGCAGTTTCGGGCGCCCTTATGCCTGTGTTGTCACCCATGACAGCGCTCACACAATTTCCGCTGGCATCGACGCGGGCCAACCAGCACGGCGCTCGGCCTGTGACAACATCACTTACACTGATTGGAAGCGCGATAATTACTGGCGCGCGATAAAATCCTGTATCAAGGGAGCCAAAGCCATCGGTATCGAAGGCGATCATCTGACCTTGATGACCCAGCAAAAATTACAGGAATTTCTAAGCCCGCAAAAAGTAACTGATATTGCGCCTGCAGCGATGCAACAACGCATGATCAAATCCACAGCAGAAATCGCATTGATCAAAGAAGGCGCACGCATCGCTGATGTTGGCGGTTTTGCTATCCGTGATGCGATCAAAGTTGGCACTCGCGAAATTGACGTCGCGATGGCAGGTCGCGACGCTATGGAACTGGAAATCGCCAAATCTTTTCCAGACAGCGAATTGCGCGACACATGGGTCTGGTTTCAGTCAGGCCAGAACACCGATGGCGCCCATAATCCAGTCACATCCCGCCGCCTTGAAGCCGGCGACATTCTATCACTTAACACCTTCCCAATGATCAGCGGTTATTATACAGCTCTAGAGCGCACATTGTTCGTAGGCGAACCAAACCAAGCACAAATGCGTGTCTGGCAAGCCAATGTCGAAGCCCACGAACTGGGCTTATCGCTGATCAAACAGGGCGCAACTTGTTCAGGTATCTGTGACGAAATCAACGCACTGTTCGAGCAACACAACCTGTTGCAGTATCGCAGCTTTGGTTATGGCCACTCTTTCGGCATTCTATCACATTACTATGGTCGCGAAGCAGGTCTGGAACTGCGCGAAGACATCGACACAGTTCTGACACCTGGTATGGTGGTTTCGATGGAACCGATGGTCACACTGCCTGAAGCGGACGCTGCTGCTGGCGGGTACCGCGAACATGATATCGTGGTGATAACCGAAGAAGGTGAAGAAAATATCACAAAATTCCCATACGGACCTGAACATAATATCGTCGGGGCTTAATCCAAATCCGGGGTGCGCAAACAATGCGCACCCAACTCCTACCGGCAATGAATAACCGAATTTACCGTGTTTGCATTTTCAACTTGTCAAATCAGTTGTAACATCCCAAATGCAATCTAATGGCTGACACATATACCCTACAAATCAAAGAAATTTCAGAACGGCTGATCCACAATATCGCCATGATGGATATCTATGCAAAATGCGAAATCACCGCCCGCGATGAAATCGATCAAGCCCTGCTGCATTCTGACAGTATGAAAGCCTTGGACCGTGCCGCTCAAAGGCTGAATGACACGTACATAAGAAACCAGAAACCTGTGTAAACAACCCTCTTCCCAACTTTGCTTCATAACTTCTTCGAAATACTGGCATGCCAGTGCGTTTTCTTCGTTCTTGGCGAAATGAGTGTTCAGCAATCCTTGCACCATCGCCGTATAATAGACCCGAAGCACCTGCTTCATGCGGGTCTGATAACGCGGCCTCATCTTTTTAAACCAGCGCAGTATATCAACATCCACACCCATGGTGATCTTGATTTTATGCGGCTCAATAGGTTCGCCAATTTCCAGAAAATTCCAAACTTCTAGACTACTGCGATCGCCCCATGCATCAACATATCATGCTGCATCCGCGCAAGGGCAGCTTTAACATCGTGGCGGCGTTGGGCTTTGGTTCTCATCAGTAATATCCTGTTTAAAATTCTAAAATTACGACTAATTCTTAACAATTTCACACCGCACTGTTTGCCATACGCTTTCCATCAAAACCATACAGTTTCCACATATCGCCGTTTGGGTAAACCTTCAGAACCTTAATCACCCGCGGCCCGGATTAACCAACACCTGCTGGTCAAGTCGAGAAACGCACGTTATAGGGGGCAAATGTTAGATCAAAACACCGATATCCACCCCTTATTTGCTGGCGCGCCTTCAACCACCGAGTTCAAGAAGCTACGCAAGCGTATTGTGCGCCAAACCCGGGAAGCCGTTGAACAATACGGTATGATCGAACGCGGCGCAAAATGGCTTGTTTGCTTGTCTGGTGGTAAAGACAGTTACACCTTGCTGGCCGTGTTACATGAGCTGAAATGGCGCGGGCTTTTGCCAGTGGAACTACTCGCTTGTAATCTGGATCAGGGTCAACCCAACTTCCCTGCAACGGTACTGCCTGCATTCTTAGAAAAAATGCAAGTACCGCACCGCGTAGAGTTTGAAGACACCTATTCTATTGTCAAAGAAAAGGTCCCGCTGGGCCGTACTTACTGCGCCATGTGTTCGCGGTTAAGGCGCGGAAACTTATATAGAATTGCACGTGAAGAAGGTTGCTCTGCTGTTGTCTTGGGCCATCACCGTGACGACATTCTTGAAACCTTTTTCATGAACCTGTTCCACGGCGGTAGACTGGCGACAATGCCGCCCAAACTGGTCAATGACGAAGGCGATCTGTTTGTGTATCGCCCGCTTTCCTTTGTCGCCGAAAAAGATTGCGAAAAGTTTGCAGCAGCAATGAACTACCCGATCATTCCTTGTGATTTATGCGGCAGCCAAGACGGGCTGCAACGCCAACAGGTCAAGGCCATTTTAGATGGCTGGGAGGCTAATAGCCCGGGCCGCCGTCAGGTGATGTTTCGCAGCTTGATGAACGCACGTCCCACGCATTTGCTTGACACTGGCCTGTTTGATTTCGCAAACCTGACGCGCCCAAACCCGAAAGACGGATAAAAAGCCTTAAAAACCTTGACCTTCCGCCCCATTTTCTATTGAACCTACCAGACTCGATCCAACCCGTTTCAGGATATATGATGCAAGACGATAACACTAAAAACCTCATCCTAGCCACCGCTCTCAGCTTCCTTGTAATACTCGGCTGGTTCTGGTTTTTCCCACCAGAAACCCCGCCCCAAATTGCCCCATCTGAGGTGACACAAAACACAGGTACGGAAAATGCGACGCCTACGGCTACAGGTGATATCACATTACCTCTTGTAGATTTACCATCTGCCGCAGAAAATCGCGATGAGGCAATTGCAAGTTCGCCCCGTGTCAAAATAAATTCCGCCCGTGTTTTCGGCTCGATTTCACTGACCGGTGCCTTGATCGATGATCTTTCGTTAAAAGATTATAATGTGCGTCTGAACGACGAAAGCGAGAAAATTCGCATTCTGTCCCCTATTCAACATAACTCTGGTTATTGGGCATTTCACGCGTGGTGGTCACCCGACAGATCAGTTGCGCCTGAAGATATTCCCGCAGCAAAAACCCTGTGGTCTGTGCAATCCGGCGATGTTCTATCTGAAACCAGCCCTGTTGTACTACAGTGGGACAATGGCAAAGGCTTGGTGTTTCAACGTACAATTACCATTGACGCCAACTATCTGATTTCAATCAAGCAATCCGTTCAAAACAACACAGATAAAGTTATCCAACTGGCACCTTACAGTGCTTTGACCAGCAAGGGTGATCCGGATGTTCGTGGATTTTATATTCTGCACGAAGGGGCTGTGGCTTCATTCGACGGTGAGTTAATTGAAGAAACCTACAAAGATGTTCGTAAGTTTGACGTGAACCAAGCCGGCACGAATGCGACAACTTATAAAGTCACTGAAGGCGGTTGGACTGGTTTTACCAATCACTACTGGATGACAAACCTGATGCCAGAACCCGATCAAAGCTTTGAAACGGTAATCCAATATAATGAACGGGCCAACCGTTATCAGGCCGATATACGTCTGCCTGCAGTCACCATCGCCCCGAACGGCAGTTATGATGTGATTACATCTCTGTTCGCAGGTGCCAAAGAATACGAGGTCATCAAAGCTTACCAAAAAGAAAACGGCTATAACCAGTTTATCGACAGTATTGACTGGGGCATGTTCTTTTTCCTGACCAAGCCGATCTTTCAAGTACTACATTTCTTGAACGGCTTGATCGGTAACATGGGGTTGGCAATTATCGGCCTGACATTGTTCATCAAAGCCTTGTTATTCCCGCTGGCTTACAAATCTTTCGTTTCCATGGCTAAAATGAAAGAGCTGCAACCACAAATGGAAGCTATCAAAGAAAAAGCTGGCGACGATAAAAAACAGGTCCAAGCCGAGATTATGAAGCTTTACCGCGAGAAAAAGGTAAACCCAGCTTCTGGCTGCTTACCCATCTTGTTACAAATTCCAATTTTCTTCTCACTCTACAAAGTGATCTTTGTTACCATCGAGCTATACCACGTGCCGTTCTTTGGCTGGATCCAAGATTTGTCCGCGCCAGACCCCACATCACTGATCAACTTGTTTGGTTTATTACCATGGGATGCGCCTTCACCTGAATCGTATTTGGCAATTCTTTCGATCGGCGTGTTCCCAATTTTGATGGGTATCACTATGTGGTTACAGCAAAAATTGAACCCGGCCCCAACAGACAAAACCCAAGCGCAAATATTTGCTTGGATGCCATGGGTCTTCATGTTCATGCTGGGCCGTTTTGCCAGTGGGCTGGTCATTTACTGGGTGGCCAACAACACCATCACATTCATCCAGCAATACACCATCATGGCCCAACAAGGCGTGAAACCTGACATTCTGGGTAACATCTTCAAACGTGCGAAAAAGGATGGGGCAGACAGCTAATGACAAACGTTACCACCTTATGGCGACACCCGATTAAGGGAGTTGGCTGTGAACAGCTTGATACTGTTTCGCTGACAACAGGTAAAACTATGCCATGGGATCGCCATTGGGCAGTTGCGCATGGGGATGCCAAGGTTGACCCTGCAAATCCTGAATGGGTGCGCTGTATGAACTTTGCCCGTGGTGCCCGCGGATACCGTTTGATGGCAGCCTCATCACAACTCGATGAAGCTGCTGGCACTATCACCCTAAAGCACCCCGATCTGGAAAGTATTACGGTTAACCCTGATGATCCAACGGATGCTAAAACACTTGTCAACTGGGTTACTAAAATCAGCAACCCTGACCGTTCCTTGCCTGCACAGGTTTTCAAAGCACCAGATCGCGGCATGACAGATAGCAGCACTGCCAGCTTATCAATCTACACCAAAGCATCCCTTGATGCACTATCTAAAGCCGCTGGAACCGATTTGGATCAACGACGCTTTCGCGGCAATATCTGGGTAGACGGGCCCGATGCTTGGGAAGAGTTTAAGTGGATAGGACACCGTATCCGCATCGGCTCTGCCGAATTTGAAATCACCGAACCCGTGCAACGCTGCATGGCAACCACGGTAGATCCTGACACAGGCATATCAGATTGCGCTACGCTGGACATCTTACAATCGAACTGGGGGCATAAAGACTTTGGTGTCTTTGGTGTTGTCACAAAATCTGGCACAGTTTCTATCCACGATACTTTAGAGGTTTTGTAATGGAAATGCGTTTCACCCTGACTGAACGCCCAGATTATGCCACTCGCGAGGTCGGGCGTAAACTTTTTGCTGGCGGTTCCGAGTTTTTGAAAGGCGTAGTGGCGATGGATGGCATGCCGCCTGCGGACCGTCTTGAGGTTTGTTTTGCAGGCCGGTCCAACGTTGGTAAGTCCAGTTTAATTAATGCGCTTACAGGGCGCAAAGCACTTGCGCGTACATCCAACACGCCAGGGCGCACTCAAGAAATTAACTTTTTCACATTGGGCGCAGATCATTATTTAGTCGATGTCCCCGGCTATGGTTTTGCCAATGCGCCAAAACCCATTGTTGAAAAATGGCAACGGTTACTCAAAGCTTACCTGTCAGGCCGCCAGTCTTTACGCCGTGTGTTTTTACTAATCGATGCGCGTCACGGTGCCAAAGATGTGGATGCAGAGATTATGCAACTTTTGGGCCGCTCTGCAGTGACTTTTCAAGTAATAATGACGAAATGTGACAAGCCGAAAAAAGCTGAGTTGGAAAAATCAGTGGCGACAACTATGAAAGTATTAGAAAAGCACCCAGCTGCTTTTCCAGAGATTATCCTGACATCTTCAGAAAAAGGTGATGGCATCGATACGCTGCGCAGTACTATCGCAACAATGGTTTAAAGTTTCACAGGCTGTCCGTGTGGCGTAGTTTCATAGGCCCGTGTCCAGTCAGATTTACGTTGATCTATTGCGTCTTTGGGAATGCCGCAATTCACTTGCAACACGGTTTCCAACGCAGTCAGTGCCGCTTGATAATAGTTTTCCACCGTATCACTTTTCGCATCAACCTGTACTTTGCGCAAAGCTGCGCCCAGCGCGTTTGACCAGTCATCTGCGGCAATCGCCCCAGTTGCAATTAGGCTTTGGGCAATCGCCAAAACCTGCGCTTGCCAAGCATCATTAAATGTTGGTTCTTCGTCCAGACGTGGCAGCGGTTTAATTTTATCAGCTTGCATTAAGGTAATCCTCCCATAATTCCAGTGAAACACTGTCTTTTGGATTGGCTTTATCGCCCCATAATTCAGTTGCCTGAAAAGAAACCGTATATAAATGCTGCGCCCATTCATTTCCTTTGGCACTGTCATCTGCAAAGATGTGCGCGCCGCGGTAACTTAGAATAACTCCAGATTTATTACGCGCATATTCCGGCAATCGTGTATGGCCTTCATGCCCCTTAGAATTGGTCAATACGGTTTGGCCTTGGTTGAATGCAGGCTTGCTTTTAACGGGTGCATCAAACCGAAACGCCATTGTTTTATTCAATGCCAAAACACCCTCATGATCTGTGGTTTCGACTTGCGCCAAAGGCGCGGTTTCAGATTTACCACTTGCCAGTTCAGCAAAAGTAAACACACCTGCATCAATCATTGACGCCATATGTGTCTGTGCCCAGCTGTCAAAATACGAACGTTCCAGATAATCATCCCGATCAACTAATTCGCGGATATGCCGCCACCAGTCAATTGTGATATTAGGGGCTTTGGCTGTGCGCGACATCGCCCACATACGGCCCTCATAATCCGCATGAAACGGCGCATCTGGTTCGTTGACATCCACTGGGCCATAGCCCTGTTTGCCGCCTAAATCATGGATACCATCCATCACAAACCCCCTGTTTTCAAATCTCGATCCGTGCCTATCATGGAATTACGCGTGACCAGTTTAGCCAGCGCATCAACGGACAAACCTTGAGTGCCCGTAGGCTGCTCTGGAATCACCAGATAGCGCAACTCTGCGGTGCTGTCCCAGACATGCACGGCAATATCTTCAGCCAGCTCCACTCCGAATTCGGCCAGAACCACGCGCGGCTCATAGACAACTCGTGATCGGTAAGCGGCGGTTTTATACCAATTTGGGGCCATTCCTAAAATCGAAAACGGGTAACAGGAGCAAAGTGTGCAAACCACAATATTGTGGTTGTTTGCAGTGTTTTCTACTGCTTTCAAATGCCCTGATGCCGGGCCTGCATAGCCCATTTCATCTACCGCCTTTGAACCATCTTCCAGTAAAAGTGCTTTAAACGCAGGATCAGTCCAGGCCCGTGCTACAATATGTGCTCCACGTCTGGGGCCGATGTCATCGGCGTAAACCTCAACCCATTTGTCGATATTTTCGCTTTTAACCATGCCTTTTTCAACTAGAATGGTTTCCAGTGCTTTAACCCGCAATGCAGGGTCAGATGGCAAGTGACTGTGCAAATGTTGGTGGATTTTCGTGATATTCTTTGGATCAAAACTTGGCATCTTACAACCCTTTCCTAAACATGCTGCGCCCCGTTCACTTCAATCTCAGTGCCCGAAACATAGCTGGATTGATCAGAACACAGAAAATAAATTGCATTGGCAACCTCGGCAGGTTGTCCCAAACGGCGCATTGGTAATTTTTCTACAATTTTATCAGTACCTTCACTTAAAATACTGGTTTCCACCTCACCTGGGGCAATCGCATTTACCCGTACCCCTAGAGGGCCAAAATCATGGGCCATTTCGCGGGTCAAAGCTGCAAGTGCAGCTTTCGATGTAGCATAAGCGGCCCCCGCAAACGGGTGCACACGCGAACCCGCAATCGAAGTCACATTTACAATCGAACCACGTGCTACGGCGAGCTCATCCTTTAAACCACGCGCCAAAACCACAGAGGCAAAGAAATTCACATGAAACACCTGCCCCCAATCACGCAAATCTGTGTCAAATGTGTTCAAGCGTTTGCCGTTTTCACCTTTAGGTGAAATCCCTGCATTATTGACCAACGCATCCAACCGTCCGCCTTTAAGACGCTTTTTGATCCGTTCAATTGCTTCAATGGTTGCCTTCGGATCACCTAAGTCAAGTTGGATATGATCATCCTCACCGCCCCAAGGGCATTCTTGTGAAAAGGCCTGACGCGAACACGTGATCACCCGCCAGCCTTCTTGCGCGAATTTTATCACTGTCGCATGGCCAATGCCTCGACTTGCCCCTGTCAAAAGCAGGGTTTTTGGCACCGTATCTGCCGTCATTTGACTATCCCGAATATGTCTAGATTATACGTGCCATTAATGAGAGTATTTTGCCAAGTTGCAAGGCCCTTACGGTTAAGCTATGCAAGCTAAAGATAATGATAAGGCACCTGATATGGAGAAGTCCAAAGCGATGGAACGCGACTCACTAGCAACCGCCCGGCTCTTAAGCGAAGCTCTGCCGTTGATGCAGCGTTATGACGGGGCTATTGTGGTGATCAAACTTGGCGGCCACGCCATGAGCAGTGACGCTGCGATGGATTTATTTGCCCGCGATGTGGTTATGATGCGCCAATGCGGTGTGAACCCTGTCATTGTGCATGGCGGTGGGCCGATGATCAATGCGATGTTGGAAAAACTGAAAATTGAAACCAAGTTTGTGAACGGCAAGCGCGTCAGTACACCTGAAACCGTTGAAGTTGTTGAAATGGTTTTATCTGGCACGGTGAATAAGAAAATTGTACAGGCAATCAACCGCCAGGGTGGTAAAGCCGTTGGCTTGTCCGGCAAAGACGGCAATTTGATCACCTGTGCTAAAGCGGCTGGTGATCTGGGCATGGTCGGCGAACCAACCCATGTGAATGCCGATGTCATCACATCCCTAAACGACAGTCGTTTTATCCCTGTGATTGCCCCGATCGGGACAGGCGTAAATGGGGAAACCTTTAATATCAACGGCGACACCGCCGCAGGGGCGATTGCCGCGGGGCTAAAGGCGGATCGATTATTGTTGTTGACAGATGTGGCAGGTGTAAAAAATGCCGCAGGCGATGTTTTGACAAACTTGACAGCGGCCCAAGTCACAACATTAACCAAAGAAGGTATCATCGCAGGCGGTATGATCCCAAAAACACAAACCGCCCTTAATGCGATAAAGGATGGCGTTCGCGCGGTTGTGATTATGGATGGGCGCGCACCGCATGCATGTTTGCTGGAACTGTTCACAGATTATGGGGCAGGCAGTATGATCCGCACTTAAGTGCAAAGGGTAAGTAGATGGAAAATGAAATGGCAATCCGGCTGATGATCTTTCTGGGGCTTTTTACACTGTTGGCCCTAGCCGAAGTATTTCTGCCCCGCCGTAAACGCGATATTAAACGCAGTCCCCGTTGGTTCACTAATATCAGCTTGATCATCATTGACAGCTTCACCATCAGATTGATGGCTTTTATTCTGCCCGTCATGGCCGTTACGGCGGCAGCGGATGCAGATGCGCATGCGTGGGGTTTGTTGGGCCTTATCAACTGGCCCAACTGGGTTGAGGTGATGATCACAATATTGATCCTTGATTTTGTCATTTGGACGCAACATTTGATCACTCATAAAATCCCGATCCTGTGGCGTTTACATCAGGTACATCATGCAGACCGTGATATGGATGTGACCACTGCGATCCGGTTTCACCCTATTGAGATCGCTCTGTCGATGATCTTAAAAATCGGTATGATCTACGCTCTTGGCCCAACCGCTTTTGCGGTTATCTTGTTTGAAATACTGCTCAATGGCACAGCGATGTTCAATCACGCAAATATCCGCCTGCCCAAAAAACTGGATCAGGTTATACGGCTTTTGATTGTGACGCCTGACATGCATCGCGTGCATCATTCACACAATCGCGAAGAGCATGACAGTAATTACGGATTTTCCCTATCGATCTGGGATCGCCTGTTTGGCACATATGTCGCGCAACCGGCCAAAGGTCACGATGATATGACTATCGGGTTAGGCTGGCAGGGTGAAAACCCTCAAAAATTAAGCTGGTGTCTGCTTTTGCCGTTTTACAACAAATGAGCTTGGCCCAAATCCGCGCTGCAACCCTTGATCAAGGGCTGGATATTTATGGCGCATTCCACCCCCAGGCAGATGACTTTGCACAAGTCGCCAGTATTGTGTTGCTTGGCCCTTCAGCAGATTTCTGGTCTGTGTTCACTGCCTCAAAATCTTATCAAGACGGAAAGCCAGACCCGATTGATCGTTGGTCAACATCCGTTATCACCCGCATCGCCACCGGGTTGGGTGCCAGACCTATTTTCCCTTTTGGCGGCCCGCCTTACGCACCATTTTTACATTGGGCGCGTGCATCTGGGCGCGCTTGGAATTCACCCGTGGGCATGTTAGTGCATGATCAGACTGGGTTAATGGTATCTTACCGTGGTGCTCTGGGGTTTGATATACCGCTTAATTTACCCACTCAAAATTTTCAGAACCCTTGCGATAATTGTGACACTAAACCTTGCCTTTCTGCTTGCCCGGTAAATGCATTAACCCAAGGCCATTACGACGTGCCCGCTTGCTACGCCCATTTGGATGCTAAAGCAGGCGATAACTGCCTTGCAAAAGGATGCATGGTGCGCAGGGCTTGCCCTGCCAGTGCAGGGGCGCATAGACTGACCAAGCAATCAGCCTTGCATATGCGGGCTTTTCGAGGAGAATAAATGAAACGTATCATTCTAACGCGCCACGCAAAATCCAGCTGGGCTAATCTGGGGCAAGCAGATCACGACCGCCCGTTAAGCCCGCGCGGACAAAAGGCGGCCTTAAAGGTCGGGCAATGGTTACATGATAACAATTATACCCCTGATCAGGTTATATCCTCGACCGCGGCACGTTGTGTTGAAACATGGGCGGGGCTGGAACACGCCTTAAAACTGGGCATCCTCCCCCAATATGATCGCACACTATATCATGCCCATGTCGGCAATATGCTGGAAAAACTAAAAACAGCCACAGGCGATACTATACTGATGCTAGGCCACAATCCTGGCATTGCCGGCTTTGCTGAGGAATTGTTAAAGGTAGTTCCCAAGAGCGATAACTTTTTTAAGTATCCATCCGCGGCAACTACACTGATAGATTTCGACATTGATGATTGGTCAGAGCTGCAATTACGGTCAGGGCAGTTGCATTCTTTCGTTATTCCGCGTGAGTTGGGCGTGGAGGTGTGAGTGGAACGGGTGCAACCCCTTTCTACCATCTATCCTAAATATACTTCCCTTAAGTTCTGGATTTATTTCAATCGGAAACTTTTATATGTGTTGTGTAGATTATATGATAAGTTTTGATAAGGCGTTAGATTAATGAAGAAAGTTTTGGTCATCGGTGGATCTGGTTTTGTCGGGTTATCACTCATACCAGTTCTACAAAAAGCAGGTCACGAAGTCACCGTATTAAACCGGGGAAACCGACCAATCTCAAATGCAAACCAAATAGTGGCAGATCGAAATGACGTAGGACAAATGTGCAACAAAGCTACTTCATTTGATGTCGTAATAGACACATCTGCATATACAAAAGAGCAAGCTGAGATTGCTCTTCTAGCATTTGGGCCCTCAGTTAAAAAATGGATACATCTCAGTAGTGCAGCTGTTTATCGTGAAACACCTGGCCGATTTCCTGATGAAACTGATGCGATTGGCGGGGCTCAGATTTGGGGGCAGTACGGGCGTGACAAATCGGCAGCGGATAAATATCTTCTGGCGAAGACATCTCTTCCAGTCATTATTCTGCGACCGCCTTACTTATACGGCCCAAACAATGCTTATGATAGAGAGACTTTTATCTGGGCGCGTGCCATAAGTGGCCGACCAATCATTGTGCCAAGTGATGGTACCACTCAAATTCAATTTCTTCATGTGCATGATCTTGCTGCCATTTTTCAGCATTTCGTTGAAAATGAATACTCTGAAAATGCCGTCTATAACATTGCCGCACCACGGGTTCTAAATACAAAAAGTTGGGCACGCGACTTAGCGGAACTTACCAATACAGAATTTGATATTATCTCAGGCCAAATCCACGCTGCTGATGTTTCAGCCCGAAGTTATTTCCCATTTCGAGATTATGATTGCGCCCTAGATACCAATAAGTTGACTGATCAACTTGACTGGAAACCCTTTCTAAGTTTTCAAGAAGGGTTTAAACAAACATTGTCGAGCTATGACCTTAGTAAACTGATGAAAATGTCACCTTCAACCAATGCCGAACTTCAGATTATTTCTAATATTCATAAACAGTAATTACAATATCCAGAAACGAACTTGGGATATCATCCCAAAAGGTACTCCTGCCTAATCAAAGCCTCTTTAAAAACAACCACCTTCAACACAAAAAACCCCGCACACTGGCGGGGCTTCTTGATTACTTTAATGTTTATTCTTAGTGACCCAAGATCTGGCTCAGGAATAGTTGTGTGCGTTCTGATTGCGGGTTGTTGAAGAACTCCTCTGGTTCGTTTTCTTCAACAATCTGGCCTGCATCCATAAAGATCACGCGGTTAGCCACTTGGCGGGCAAAGCCCATTTCGTGGGTCACACAGATCATTGTCATGCCTTCTTCGGCAAGTTCGATCATCGTGTCCAGAACCTCTTTAATCATCTCAGGGTCAAGCGCTGATGTAGGTTCATCAAACAACATGATGCGCGGCTGCATGCACAAAGAACGCGCAATCGCCACACGTTGTTGCTGACCGCCAGACAATTGACCGGGGAATTTATCGGCCTGTTCTGGAATTTTTACTTTTTCCAGAAAATGCATTGCAGTCGCTTCGGCTTCTTTCTTGGGTATTTTACGCACCCATATCGGGGCTAAAGTACAATTATCCAAGATCGACAGATGCGGGAACAGGTTGAAGTGTTGGAAACACATCCCCACCTCTGAGCGGATCGCATCAATATTTTTCAGGTCAGATGACAGATGGGTACCATCCACTGTGATCTTACCTTCTTGATGTTCTTCAAGCGCATTGATGCACCGGATCAGTGTGGATTTGCCGGAACCCGAAGGCCCGCAAACCACAATCCGTTCGCCGCGATTAACTGTAAGGTTAATATCTTTAAGAACGTGGAACGATCCGTACCATTTGTTCATATTTTCAATTTGGATTGCAACTTCGTCAGAAACAACCAATTTCTTTTTAGCATTAGCCATGAGCTTAACTCCTTAGTGGCCTGTCTGAAGCTTGCGCTCCAGATACATTGAGTAACGAGACATTGAGAAACAGAAAATCCAGAACATGATGGCGATAAAGCCGTATAGTTCCCAGATAATACCATTCCAGTTCTGGTCTGCACGAATATTTGTGGACAATCCCAAAGGATCCAACAGACCGATAATTGACACCAACGTGGTATCTTTAAACAGCCCGATAAAAGAAGACACGATATTCGGAATTGAGATTTTCAGTGCTTGCGGCATGATAATCAGCCGTGTTGCTTGCCAGAAATCCAAGCCCAGACTATCGGCCCCTTCATACTGTCCTTTTGGCAAAGCAGCCAAACCACCCCTGATCACTTCGGCCATATAAGCTGACGCAAACAGTGTCACCATGATGATAACCCGTAAGATGATATCAAAGTTAGTGCCCGGTGGCATAAAATAGTTCAACAGGGTTGAAGCCACGAACAACAAAGTGATCAACGGCACGCCGCGAATAAACTCGATAAAGCCCACACAAAGTACTTTGACGATCATCAGATCCGATTGGCGGCCCAAGGCCAGAACAATACCGATCGGCAAAGACAGGGCAATGCCTGTGATACCAATGATAATTGATAGCGCAAACCCGCCAAAACTAGATGATGGAACAGCTTCGATTGAAAGCGGGATACCTGATTGTAATACCTTTGCGGTAACACCTGCAAAAAACAACCACCAAATAATAGGGACCAAAACTGCGGCAATTGTACCGGCCAAGGACCCAACCATTCTTCCAGTGATAGTATAAGCTACAGCACCGATGGCAAACCCTGCAATGATTGAAACAGGTAGCCATATTGATCCCCCCCAAAGCAGCCAGAAAGCCAAGAAAGGATAAATAGCTGTGAACCACATCATTTTCTTTGGAAGTTTGTCAAACAAAACAGGGGCAATCGCAACAAGCATTCCGATAAACGCCAAATTCGGACGCCAGCGCAACTCTTGCGGGTAAAACCCGTAAATCAACTGCGGGAAGCGTTCATGAATAACAGCCCAGCATGCGCCTGTGGCACCTTCACCATAAGCAGTCACGATATTAGCCCTGCATTCCTTCAAAGAGCTTGCATTCCAGGATGACTGGAAAACCCAAGGCAGGATATGGCTTAGAACGAAATAAACCGCCCAGATAGCCGCAAGTGACAGGATCGAGTTTGGGATGTTTGAAAACATATTTTCCCGAAACCATTTTACCAGACCTTTCTGGCTCACAGGTGGTGCCTTTTCTGCCAGCATTTCTGTGCGTACAAATGATACATTAGTCATATCAACGCTCCCTCAGCTTAACACGTTCATTATATTGGTTCATGACCGTGGAGATTGATAAAGATATCGTCAGATAAATCGCCATCAAGATCATCAGGCTTTCCATTTCACGACCCGTCTGGTTCAAGGTGATACCGCCCAAAGTTCCGGTAATATCCATATACCCAACTGCAATCGCCAGAGACGAGTTTTTTGTCAGGTTCAGGTATTGCGAAATCATCGGTGGTATAATCACCCGTAAGGCTTGTGGTAAGACCACTAGACTTGTGATCCGGCCAGCACGTAACCCAAGGGCTGCCGCCGCTTCAGTTTGACCTTTTGAAATCGCCTGAATACCCGAACGCACTGTTTCCGCAATAAAGGCAGCGGTATAAAGTGACAAAGCAAACCATAAGGCAATTAAAGAGTTCCGCATATAGAACCCGCCTTTAAAGTTAAACCCCTTCAATTCCGGGTATTCCAACCCCATCGGTTTGCCTAAAATATAATAAGCCACGACAGATGGTAAAATGAACATCCCAAGCTTGATCCAGGGGGTAGGTAATATTTGCCCAGTTTCCTCTTGGCGTTTTTTTGCCCAGCGGCCAAATACAAATATTCCAACGATGGATAGAAAGAACACTGCAATTAACGGCCCTGAACCTGCGAGAAATTCCGGTGAAGGAATATAAATTCCACGATTGGTAAGTGCCACACTGTCAAACAATTTCATTGACGCAATTGCATCTTCCCCTCGGAAATCCCTAGGTTGTGGGAAAATCTCAATGAAAATCGCCATTGTGATAATGATCCAAAGCAAAACAGGAACATTTCTGAACATTTCGATGTAAATTGTCATCAATCGCGAAATCAGCCAGTTCTTAGAAAGCCGCGCAACACCGACAGAAACACCAATTATAGTGGCAGTAATACAGCCTAAAAAGGCTACGAGCAGTGTATTTAATAAGCCGATAACAGCAGCACGCCCATGGGTCATCTGCGAGTTATATTCGATTAAGCGCTGGTTAATGTCATATCCAGCTTGGTCTTTTAAAAAGCCAAACCCTAAGGGTTTGCCTAGTTCAGCAAGGTTTTGTCCAGCGTTTCTAACAAGCCAACCAACCGCAAGCATAAACCCTATCAGGGCAATGATTTGGATGGTCATAGAGCGATAGCGAGTATCGTATAGCAATTGGCTTAGTCGGAAACCGCCTTGTTCAGGTTCGGTCATGGCAGACATGCGTCTACATCTCCCTTTTGTTGGCATGGGCCGCAATTTCTACACTGATGCGTTTTGCGCAATCAGGCGATCAGGCCTCTGGTTTATTTTTATATTCAGGCAGTTGTACATACGAAAAGGGCGCAACCTTCGTTGCGCCCTTAACTTTATCCGATTAACGGAAAGGTGGGGTGTAAAGAAGGCCACCATCTGTCCATGACGCATTCAAGCCACGTGCGATGCCAACTGGAGAACCTTCACCAATATTACTGTCGAAGATTTCACCGTAGTTACCGCCTTGTGAAATCACACGAACAGCCCATTCTTTATCCAAGCCAAGCATGCCGCCCAGATTGCTTTCTGTACCCAACAAGCGGTTGATTTCTGGGTTGTTACCAGCTTCTGCCGCAAGTTTATCAATGTTTGCAGATGTCACACCCAGCTCTTCGGCTGTAATCAATGCATTCAATGTCCAGCGAATGATATCACCCCATTGGTTGTCGCCGTGACGCACAAGCGGGCCTAATGGCTCTTTAGAGATGATTTCTGGAAGAACAACGTGATCATCAGGCTTTTCAAATGTTGCACGTGTTGCTGCTAAACCAGATGCATCAGTTGTGTAAACGTCACAAGCACCTGATAAGTATTGTGCCTGACCTTCAGCATTTGTCTCAATTGGCACTGGCTCATAAGAGATGTTGTTTGCACGGAAATAATCCGCCAAGTTCAACTCTGTTGTTGTACCTGTTTGGATACATACAGTCGCGCCGTCCAGGTCTTTTGCAGATGCAACACCCAATGCTTTTGGAACCATAAAGCCTTGGCCATCATAATAGTTAACGCCAATAAATTCAAACTTCAGATCCACATCGCGTGAGAATGTCCACGTTGTGTTACGTGCCAGTAAATCAACTTCGCCAGATGCAAGTGCCGTAAAGCGTGTTTTACCAGTTGTTGGTACAAACTTCACTTTGTCGCCGTCGCCTAGAACAGCCGCAGCAACAGCGCGGCATACAGCCACATCAAAGCCGTGGTATACGCCATTAGCATCAGCAGCAGCAAAGCCAACCAAGCCAGTGGATACGCCACATTTCAATTCACCAGCTGCTTTGACATCGTCAAGCGTACCAGCGGCGGCAAAACCAGCTACTACAGATGCAGCGGCTAGTGTACCAGTAAATACAGATTTTTTCATGTTTACCTCTTCCTGATGGTCTGCCCCTTATGGAGCATTCTCCCGGCCTTCTTGGCCAGTATTTCTAGAAATGGGGGAATCCCCAATTCTGGTACCACATTTGGTCAGGTGTTTTGATTAACGTCAAGGGAGGAGTTATGGTTTCGTTAGGTAAACACACGATTTTGTGTTTTTTTTTGATTTTTTTACCATTTGTTATGTGTCATTTTAATAATGACAGAACAAAAGCAGCACGTTCAAACGCTTGCGCGCGTGTTGCGGCTAAACTGGTCGCGTCTTCATCTTCGCCCCATTCAGCGATTTGCCAATCTTCATCGATTCTTGAAGCCGCCCAAGCATCCGTTATCCCAAGCTTTTCACTGGCTGTTGCGATGCCGATGACAAACGAACCTGACAAAGTGATTAGATCATAAACCGCGGCCAGCTCAAAATATGTGTAGTTTTTTAACAGAGATGCGCATTTGTCCAATACCGCTGTCGGTTGGCGAATAGGCATAATCCCACTCCCCACTTCCAGTTGAACACCATGGGTTTGGGCGAACCAGTCCAGCAACGGTTGCCAGATTTGCTCTTGCTTATCTGCAAGCCCTTTGGGCGCCGTGGCCCGGTAACACAAAAGATCCGTTGTGGCATATTCTGCTAACATCCCGATGATAGGTTCCGATTGCACCGCAACCTTATCTATTGCCGCATTAGCCAGTTTAGTTAACGGTAACTTTTCAGGGTCAACCTTGTCTTCCAATACGCGCCATTCTTCAGCGACTTTTTCCGCAAATGCAAATGTCGGCATTTGTAAGGTAGCCTTGGCTGGTGTCTTTAAGTCCCGGCCATCAAGCAGAACCTTAAAACCCTCTTTAGTTTCAGTTACAGTAACGTCTGACCAAAAAACCCTTTGTGCCCAGTCCGACATTATCCATTAACCTCTTCAAACGGATCAACCGGCGCATCCGACATTTCCCAACCTAAGAAATCCCAGGTTCGTTTCATGTGATCTGGCATTTCAGCGGTAAAATGCATCCGTTTTCCCGTGATCGGATGATCAAAAGAAATCGACCGTGCATGCAGATGCAGCTTGCGGCTAATTTCACCGCCCAATTGTGCACCCCAGCCTTCGCCGTCATTTGACTGAGTGTTTCCGCCATACTTGCCATCGCCCACAATCGGATTGCCCATTTCGGCCATATGGGCGCGCAACTGATGCGTGCGCCCAGTGATCGGCACCAAGGCCATCCAACTGACCCGGCGGCCCAATTCTTGAATAGTGGCATAATCCGTGGTTGCCCGTTTTGCCCCCCGCGTGCCGTCAATATCTTTAGGATGTACACAGTACATCCTTTCACTGCCTTGTCCGCCAGCTTTAACCAAACCAAAGCGGATCGTGCCCAATTTAGGGCGTGCAACCCCTGCCACTGCTGCCCAGTAAATTTTTCGTGTATCACGCGATTGAAAAGCTTTAGCCAAACCTTGCGCGGCTTTACCCGAGCGCGCTAATAACAAAACACCTGATGTATCACGGTCAAGCCGATGTACTAATTTGGGCTTGTTCTCTTGCCCAAATTTCAAAGCTTCAGATAAACCATCCACGTGCAAATTCGTTTTCGTTCCACCCTGCACTGCCAAGCCTGCAGGCTTATTCAACACAATAATATCGTCATCCTTATAGATCACGCAATTTTGGATCATTGCCGCATCAGCATCCGAGACCTGATATTCCGCTTTCACATAATCAGCATCTGCCTCATCCGGCATCGGCGGTATACGCACGATCTGGCCTTCTTCCAAACGGCTCGCGGGTTTCACGCGGCCTTTGTTTACCCGCAAGTCACCCTTGCGGCACATTTTTTCAATGCGTATTTGATTGACATGCGGGAATTGTTTACGCAACCAGCGATCCAGTCGCTGCCCGTCACCATCATTGTCAACTTCGATTAATTGAACTCTGCTCATACCCAAATACTCCGCGCAAAAAAGAACCCCAGAAACAGGGCAGTAATCGACAAACCAACAGAGCCAAGCACATATCCTGCCGCCACTGTCATCTTGCCTTTTTCCAGTAATACCATGACATCCAGTGAAAAGGATGAAAACGTGGTAAAGCCACCCAAAATACCAACCATTATAAACGGGATCAGCGTGCTGCCTTGCATACGTTCCATCAACAAAATCGCCATCATACCCATAATAAAAGAACCCGTAACATTAACAATCATCGTTCCCATCGGAAAACCTAACCCGATCAAACGGGTCGTCGATAAAACCACGCCATAGCGCAGCATCGCACCTATAGCCCCGCCCAGTGCAACCAGTCCAAATGTGTTTAACATGCCGTTATTCCTAACATTCCGCGCAGCCATACTGTGCTTGTGGCGAAGTTACGAGGGATTATTTGCTACCCTTTTGCTTTTTAGCTCGTAATTTAGCGAAATAGTCCAGCCGTTTCTTAAATTCGCGTTCTTGTCCGCGCTCCACAGGAAAGTAATAAATCCCGCGCGCCATGCCATCCGGGAAGTAGTTCTGCCCGGAAAACCCGTCTTCTTGATCGTGATCATAAGCATAACCGGTGCCATACCCTTGATCTTTCATCATCTTGGTGGGGGCGTTTAAAATATGCTTCGGCGGTGATTTTGATCCCGTTGATTTTGCTTGCGCGTAAGCTGCTTTATAAGCAGTATAAGTTGCATTTGATTTTGGCGCCAAAGCCAGGTAAATCACAGCTTGAGCCAAAGCCAGTTCTCCTTCCGGGCTGCCCAGCCGTTCAAATGTTTGCCAAGATTGCAAGCACACAGATTGTGCATTCGGGTCGGCAAGCCCGATATCTTCAACTGCCATACGGGTGATGCGCCGGGCCAGGAAACGCGGATCTTCGCCACCGTCCAACATACGCGTAAACCAGTAAAGCGCTGCATCCGGATCAGAACCCCGCACTGATTTATGCAAGGCCGAGATCAGGTTGTAATGCCCATCACCAGATTTGTCATATTGTGCCGCACGTCGTTGCAGCCGCTTGGACAGCTCATCCACATCAACGGGTTTTGTTACATTCCAGCTAAAACATTGTTCAACCAAGTTCAGCAAACTACGCCCATCACCATCAGCCATTTCCAGTAAAGCTTCGCGCGCCAAGGCTTTCAGAGGCAATTTTTGCTTCAACTCAGCTTCTGCCCTTTGCGCCATCAATTCCAGATCTTTTAACTCTAAACGCTGCAGCACCAAAACTTGCGAACGCGATAAGAGTGCCGAGTTCAATTCAAATGATGGATTTTCTGTTGTGGCACCGACCAAAATGATCGTGCCATCTTCCATAAACGGCAAGAACCCGTCCTGTTGTGATTTGTTAAACCGATGTATCTCATCAACGAACAGCAGTGTTTGCTTTCCATTTGAGCGCCGCAGACGCGCTGCTTCGAACACTTTCTTTAAATCTGCAATCCCCGAAAAAATAGCACTGATCTGCACGAATTTCATATCGGTTTCATTCGCCAGAAGCCGTGCTAATGTGGTCTTCCCCACACCCGGCGGCCCCCAGAAAATAATCGAGGCCAACGCGTTGGATGCAAGCATCACCGTCAATGCGCCTTTGTCACCGATCAGGTGTTGTTGACCGATCACAGCATCCAAGGCTTTCGGCCGAATACGATCCGCAAGCGGAGTAATTTTTTCCGCGTCAGGGGGCGCGGCACCTATCGTGTCAAACAGATCAGCCATAGACCGACTATTTCACAGCAATCACCCGCTTGCAATCGTGATACTATTGATAAGCGCCTGGTAACTGGGTAATTTGACAGCGATTTTTCTTACCCTCGATCTCAAGCACTGGCCCTATATTTTCAATATGCAGTCCAATACGTTTCATCCAGCGTTCCCAGTTTGGTGAACCGATACCGATCGCGGCACGCACCCCTAATGTATCACGGGTTTCAAGCAAAGCTTTCAACAAACGCATCTGCACGGCTGTACGTTGACGTGCAGTCAGATGGCTGGCCTTGAAAAACCGTGAAAATTCAAAGATATGCGGCTCAACCGGTGCATCTTCGTAAAGTAGGTTATCGGGTATCGTATCCAGCAAGCCACGTTGCGCATCTTTAATCATGTAAGAATAAACCCCACATTTTGCGGTGGTTGGTGTTAGCCGAAACCCCCCTAGAACTTGCCCACCATCGTGGATCGCAATCCACCGGCTTTGCGGCGTGTCATACTGGTCAAATTCCATGCCTTCATCTTCTGGTAAATCCCATTTACGCTCGATAATAAAGCTTTCGTGGCGGGCACGTAGCAGGTCGGAAAACAGCTTACCGTGATCATGAATATTGCTAAAAGATAGCGTTGTTGCTTGCATAGTATTGGCACCTTTATTTGTTGTTCGATATTTTGGTACACATGGGCGTTTGCTTACGCCCAACCTACTACAATAGTTTATAATCCTTGGCTCGTTGAACCGCTTCAGCAGTTGTTTTTGCCAGCAATCTTGTGCGTGCGGATGAAAGTCGCAACTTGAAGGCGCTTTCCGATATGCCCAAAGCAGCAGCAGCTTCTGCATATCTATGGCCAGTCGCTACAAGTTTCAGGGCTTCACGTTGCGCCCCGGTCAAGCTTTCAGGCAGTTCAGCTTTATTGTGCATAATTGACACAATATCTTGCGCCTGTAGTAACTCATCAAGTGTAAACTCCCGATCCTCACGCGCAATACCTACAATGGTACGTGAGGAGATGCGGCCATATGAAACTGTCGCTCCAAAGCGCAAGCCAAACTCTGCCGCTTGTTTGATGATGCTGAATGGGTCAGGGATTGGGCATTCGCTCCAACGGCAAACCCCTTGCTTGGCAAATGCCCAAGCGACCATAGGGTCACGCAGCCCGTAAACATTATCAGTATAGTGATCCTGCCAAGTTTGCGGCCATGTGTAGACTGAAATCAAAGGAGAGGCAAAGCGGATGTGTAATCCCACACCATACCCCAACAGGGAAAGGTTTCCCAGCTGCCCAAGCTCTCGATCAAGGTTCTTCTTTATGGTCATATCTCTATAGACGTTCTAAAACAGGTGCAGTCAACTAAAAATTGCAAGGATAGTATTGGCAAGCTATTGTTAATTATATTCCTTTTACTAAAACGGAGGCTCTTCTAAAAAGAAGGCCTCCGCGTCTAACTTTAAAATATCGTGTTTTGCAGTTTAGCTTGTTTCGTCTGCCGCATCTTCAGCAGCAACCCGTGCTTTATCGCCTTTGCCTTTAGCATCGACATCACGGTCAACAAATTCAATGATCGCCATCGGCGCCATGTCGCCGTACCGGAAACCAGCTTTCATGATGCGCACATACCCACCTTGGCGGTCTTTGTAGCGCGGGCCTAAAATGCTAAACAGTTTAGCAACATAGCCTTCCTGTTTTAGTTTTGACGCAGCCTGGCGGCGCGCGTGCAGATCGCCACGTTTCGCTAATGTAATCATTTTTTCAATGATCGGGCGAAGCTCTTTGGCTTTCGGCAATGTTGTTTTAATTTGCTCATGTTCAATAAGCGATCCGGCCATATTTGCGAACAAAGCTTTACGGTGCTCATGTGTTCGGTTCAGGCGGCGGTAACCACGTGCGTGACGCATAGTATCAATCCTTCATCTTTATACTTTGTCTGGCTGACCTGCGTTGGGTCATGCGCTCCTTGGGGCATTATTGCCCGAATAGTCCCCGCCTGTGCGGGCATTTTCGTAAGGTGGGCTTAAACCCACCTTACATTTTTATTAAAACTGGTCTTCGTATTTCTTAGCCAGCTCTTCGATGTTGTCCGGTGGCCAATCCAAGATATCCATACCCAGATGCAAGCCCATGCCAGTCAGCACTTCTTTGATTTCGTTCAAAGATTTGCGACCGAAGTTTGGCGTGCGCAGCATTTCTGCTTCTGTTTTCTGGATCAGATCGCCAATATAAACGATATTGTCGTTCTTCAGGCAATTTGCAGAGCGTACAGACAATTCCAGTTCGTCGACTTTCTTCAAAAGAAGTGGGTTGAATTCCAACTCATCTTCTTCTTCCTGACGACCAGCCGCTTCAGGCTCGTCAAAGTTCACAAACACAGACAACTGATCTTGTAAGATACGTGCAGCAAAGGCCACAGCATCTTCAGGTGTTACAGAGCCATCGGTTTCGATCTTCATAGTCAGTTTGTCATAATCCAGAACCTGACCCTCACGGGTTGGCTGCACATCATAAGACACACGTGTCACAGGTGAAAACAAAGCATCGATCGGAATCAAACCTATTGGAGCATCATCAGGGCGGTTTTTGTCGCCAGCGATATAGCCTTTACCTGTTTCCACAGTCATTTCCATGAACAATGAAGCGCCATCATCAAGGTGACAAATCACATGATCACGGTTTAAAACTTCAATGCCGGCGGTTTCGGTAATGTCACCAGCGGTCACAACACCTGGGCCTTTAGCCGAAATAGAAACGCGTTTTGCGCCCTCTACTTCCATTGAAATCGCAACACCTTTAAGGTTTAAAACCATGTCAGTGACGTCTTCACGCACACCTGCCACAGATGAAAACTCATGTAAAACATTGTCGATTTGTACAGATGTGATCGCTGCACCTTGCAATGATGACAAAAGCACGCGACGCAACGCGTTACCAAGTGTCAAACCATAGCCGCGTTCCAACGGCTCAGCCGTAACAGTTGCAGATCGCAACGGGTCAGCACCAGGTTTGATTTCCAGTTGATTAGGACGAATAAGTTCCTGCCAATTTTTATGGATCATATGGGCCTCCATTCTTGTTTGCGGTCAGGATCCGAGACTGCAAACGCTCGAGGTTAAAATCAGTGTTGGGTCGGCCTGTATAGGCCAACCCAGTAAACTTAAACGCGACGGCGTTTTGGTGGACGACAGCCGTTGTGCGCGATCGGCGTCACGTCACGGATAGCTGTTACGTTCAAACCGACTGCAGCCAGTGCGCGCAACGCGCTTTCACGACCAGAACCTGGGCCTTGAACTTCAACTTCCAAAGTTTTCATGCCGTGTTCTTGAGCTTTTTTACCCGCATCTTCAGCAGCCATTTGTGCTGCATAAGGTGTAGATTTACGTGAACCGCGGAAACCCATCATACCTGCAGATGACCAGGCAATTGCATTGCCTTGCGCATCAGCGATCAGGATTTTCGTGTTGTTGAATGACGAATTAATATGCGCCACGCCCGTGCTGATATTCTTGCGGACTTTTCTTTTTGTACGTACTTTTTCACGTGCCATTGTATCAGTCCTCTACTTCTTCTTGCCGGCAATCGCGCGGGCTGGGCCTTTGCGCGTGCGTGCGTTTGTGTGTGTGCGTTGGCCGCGAACAGGCAAGCCACGACGATGCCGCAGACCGCGATAAGACCCCATGTCCATCATCCGTTTGATGTTCATCGAAACTTCACGGCGCAGATCACCTTCTACGTCCAGATTTGCGTCAATGTATTCACGGATTTTCAGAACTTCAGCGTCTGACAATTCGTTAATACGGCGGGCTTCTTCAATACCAACTGATTCACAGATTTGAACTGCAGAGGTGTTTCCGATGCCATGAATATATGTAAGTGCGATTTTTACCCGTTTATGTGTCGGGATGTTTACGCCAGCAATACGTGCCACGTTATATTTTCCTTCGGTTGCGGTTCCGTGCTTCCAGAACCTGTTTTCACAACGAAGCCCAGCGAAATTTGCCGCTGGGCTGATTTGATCCAAGCTTGTTTGAAATTATACCGAATCGGTATATTTCTTAAAAATCCTAAGATTTCTGCCTAGAAGTGTGTCCCATATGGGAAAAGCTGAAAAACGTCAAGGGATTAAGGGGGTTAAGCCTTAAGAAACGGTATCTAACGTGCCAGAAATACTGCCAGCAACGTTTTCAATAGACGCCAACCCATCAACAGTTTGCAATTGATCTTTGGCATAGTAATAGCCGATCAAGGGCGAGGTTTCTTTATAGTAAGCCATCAAGCGTGTTTTTAATGACGCCTCATTATCATCCGCACGCTTCTTAAATTCTGAACCGCCGCATTCATCACAAACATCTTCTTTAGCGGTTTTTTTGAATTCTTCGTGGTAGCCCGCACCACAGTTACCGCAAGTAAAGCGGCCCGTGATGCGTTTGACCAATGCGCTGTCGTCGACACGCATTTCAATCACTGTATCCAGTTTCTGGCCAACTTTTTCCAGTAAAATCCCCAAAGCATCAGCCTGCGCCAAAGTGCGAGGAAAACCGTCAAAAATGAAACCCGATCCTGAGCCCTCGCCTCCGGCAAGTTGTTCTTCAATCAAACCAATCACGATCTCATCTGTCACCAGCTCGCCGCGATCCATAACGGCCGCAACCTTCTTACCCATTTCCGTGCCAGAGGTTTTTGCCGCGCGCAACATATCGCCGGTAGATAATTGTACCATGCCGCGCTCTGCAACAAGAAAACCTGCTTGTGTGCCTTTACCTGCACCCGGTGGGCCGAGAAGGATGATGTTCATTATTTACGTGCCTTTCTACGCGCTTTGCTGCGGTTTTTACCACGCAACTGCGATTTTTCGATTAAACCTTCGTATTGATGCGCCAGAAGATGTGACTGCACTTGTGTGATCGTATCCATCGTCACCGAGACAACGATCAACAATGACGTGCCGCCAAAGTAAAACGGGATCGCCAGTTGGCTGCGCAGAATTTCAGGTAGCAAACACACAGCTGCCAGATAGGCAGAGCCCAATACAAGCGTACGTGTGGTGACATAATCCAAATACTCGGCAGTTTTCGCACCCGGGCGAATACCCGGCACAAAGCCGTTTTGTTTCTTCAAGTTGTCAGCAACCTCATCGGTTTTAAACGCCACATTAGCGGTGTAGAAATATGAGAAGAACACAATCATCGCAGTGAAGAACAACAGATACAATGGTTGGCCAGGGCCGAAGTAAGCCAAGATCGTTGACATAATAGGTGAGGTCTGTGTGCCTGAAAACGTGCTGATTGTTGTTGGTAACAACAACAACGCAGAGGCAAAGATCGCAGGGATCACCCCTGCAGGGTTCACTTTAATCGGCAGATGTGAACTTTCACCGCCATAAACCTTCATGCCAACCTGACGTTTAGGATATTGAATATGAACTTTACGCAAAGCCCGTTCCATAAACACGATAAAACCGATCACACCAACAACCATAGCCATAACCCCCAAGATTACAGCCCCGTTCAGCGTACCATTACGGCCCAGTTCAAAGAACTGTACTAATGCAGATGGCAGCTCTGCCACGATACCGACAAAGATAATCAATGAGATGCCGTTACCAATGCCGCGCGCAGTGATTTGTTCACCCAGCCACATCAAGAACATAGTGCCGCCCACAAGCGTAACAATCGCAGGCATCTGGAAAGTTAAAAAGCCCGGGTTTGTCGCCAGATCACTGGCTTCCAAGCCTTTGGATAAACCATAAGCCTGAAACAACGCCAACAAAACTGTCCCATAACGGGTGTATTGATTTATTTTCTTACGTCCCTGCTCGCCTTCTTTTTTCAATTGCTCCAGTTGTGGAACCATCGCAGTCATCAACTGAATGATAATGGATGCTGAAATATAAGGCATAATGCCAAGCGCAAAAATCGCCATACGGCCAATAGCACCGCCTGAGAACATATTTAAGATACCGCCAACACCAGATTGGTTTTGATCAACAAAACGCTCTAGCGCAATCGCATCAATCCCGGGAACCGGAATAAATGTGCCAATACGGTATACAATCAAAAGCCCAAGCGCGAACAAGATGCGTGATTGCAACTCTTTCGCTTTGCCAAAAGCGCCCCATGATATGTTGGACGCCATTTGTTCTGCAGCAGATGCCATTCTTTAACCTTTCAAAACAAACGCCGCGTCATCCGTTTTCCAGACACGCGGCGCTTAAAAACTTGTTTATTTGTAAGCAGCTATTGCGCTGCCCACAAGGATTATTCTGCCGCAGGGGCAGTTTCTTTCGCAGATGTGACTGTCAACTTACCGCCCAATTTTTCAACTGCAGCAACAGCAGACTTCGATGCACCCGTAACTGAAAGGTCAACTTTTGATGTCAATTCACCTTTACCAAGGATACGCACACCATCTTTGACGCGTGTCACAAGACCGCTTTCAACCAAAACAGCTTCTGTGATCGGTTTTTTTACATCAATTTTCTTGGCATCGATAAATTTTTGTAACAGGCCTAGGTTCACAACAGCATGTGTTTTTGCATTGATGTTGTTAAAACCACGTTTTGGCAAACGCATGTACAAAGGCATTTGACCGCCTTCAAAACCGTTAATCGAAACACCTGAGCGGGATTTTTGACCTTTGATACCACGGCCACCCATCTTACCAGTACCCGAACCCGGGCCACGGCCAATGCGTTTACGGCGTTTGGTTGCACCAGCATTATCACTTAATTCATTCAGTTTCATGTCGCTATCTCCTATCGCCGGAACTACCCCCGATGAGCGACAAAGGGATAAACACGGCATTACATTGATTCTTATGGCGTTGAGCCATTTGGGGCATATACGCGGCTGATCAGTGAATTTCAAGGGGTTATAAACGTGTCTGCAATCACACAAGCCTTACGGCAATACCCTGATCCACAGCAATTGGGCTGCCTGTTACAAAACCGGATCGGTGGGCGCGAAGTTACAGCCAGCTTTTACTCTTCAAGTTAAAACCCGTTTGGCGACAATATAATGATTGGGTGGCGCACTGGGGTGGTGCTCGCTTTTTAAAATCTCGAAGCCAGCCTTCTCTATGATCTCATCAACCTCGCCAGCGGATAAAAAAGCCGCATAAGGCGCCTTGCCCCCGTGTTACCAAAGCAAAATCACCATGCGCTTCCCAATTTGGTTGATCGCCCATAAAAAGCTTCACACGCGGAAACGCTTGCGTATTGTCTTTGGTTTCTAGCCAAATATCTACCCGGCACGATACCAATGTTCAAATAACGGATCATGCAATAACATCGCGCCAAACAGACGGAACTGTGACTAAATTCGCGCGCATCGCAATATAAGTGTTCAATCAAGTTTTGGTTTTCTACGCATATTTTATTATTACCCCGAAACTAACCAAACACACTGTCCTAAATGTAAAATTCAGGTAGCCTGATACGAACACTAAAAAGACTCAGGAAATATCTATATGCAACCACGCTGGCTTTCTTTCGCCCCTTTCATATTTCTTAGCCTTTGGTCTGGTGGCTATGCTGTTGCAAAGATCGGCCTGCAGTATTCCGAACCAATGACCCTATTGGCCTTACGGTATGCCTGTGTCATCGCAATCATGGCAGTCATCTTCGCAGTTATCAGACCACCCTTGCCCCAAACGCCTGCGGAATGGATACACTTAGCAATCGTGGGCGTCTTGATCCAAACCGTCTACTTTGCGCTTTGCTGGGTTGCGTTTCGCGATGGTGTTTCCGCGGGCACAGTTGCTTTAATTATGTCGCTTCAACCCATTCTAGTGGCCCTTGTCGCCCCGACCTGGACCAAAGAACGTGTGGGGTGGTTTCGGTGGGTGGGTTTGGGTTTGGGTTTATTAGGTACTGCCTTTGTGATCATCGCCAAATCCGGGGTCGCACCGCCAAGTATGGCCGGGCTTTTTTATTGTGCGATCGCTTTGTTTGGAATCACAATTGGCACGTTATGGGAAAAACGGTTTGGTAAACCCCATCATCCCGTAACCGCAAACCTGATAGGATACAGCGCTGGCTTATTAGGTGTCCTACCTTTCATGCTAACATTGGAAACACTGCACATTGATTGGACATGGCAATTTGGTGCAGCACTATTCTATCTGGTGATCGGCAATTCTGTAATCGCCGTGGGCCTACTGCTTGCAATGATCCGTGCAGGCGATGTCAGTTCCGTTTCATCCTTGTTCTTTATGATCCCGCCTTTTGCAGCCTTCATCGCTTGGATATTATTAGGTGAGGTCATGCCCATGGTCGCATGGGCAGGCATCGCTGTTGCCGCTATTGGCGTCTACATTGCAACACGCAAACAAGCTGGGTAACGCACGCGAGGGTAAGGAACCGTTTACCCTTGCGATCTATATTTAGTCTCGACGTCAAAAGTGGTTTATGATCCTTTCTTCAATCCGGGCTATCAACCCGATAAGGATCAGCCAAACACCAAAGTGATCATAGGTGCAGGGTTTCCCCTGTTCGGCAAAACAACCGCAACGGCGGGCCCGCCTTTCTTACTATAGCTTAAATTAAAGGCTTATTCCCTACCACCGGATCGGTGAGTGGGGTAACTTAGCTCATTTAAGAGATATACATATCTATATAAAAACAAATGTATGTAAAAACACATATCAAACTCATAAAAAACGCCCCGCAGTTTCCTACGAGGCGTTCCTAATTCTTTACAAAGGTATCGGGCTATTCAGCCCTTTTCTTCAATGATCTCTACCATGTGAGAAATCTTGTTCACCATGCCGCGCACAGATGGTGTATCTTCCAGCTCACGGGTTTTGTGCATTTTGTTCAAGCCAAGGCCAATCAACGTTTGGCGTTGTTTGGCAGGGCGACGGATCGGGGAACCGATCTGTTTTACAACGATTGTTTTAGCCATGATTTAAGCCTCCACTTTAGCAGCAGGAGCTGCATCGGTTTTTGGCAGGATGTCAGAAACTTTCTTGCCACGACGTTGTGCAACGTTACGTGGGCTGGCTTCTTTACCCAAACCATCCATTGTTGCGCGGATCATGTTATATGGGTTTTGTGACCCAATAGATTTAGCAACAACATCTTGAACACCCAGCATTTCGAAAACAGCACGCATTGGGCCACCTGCGATAATACCAGTACCTTGTGGAGCAGTCCGCATCACAACTTTACCTGCACCGTGACGACCATTTACATCGTGGTGCAATGTACGGCCTTCGCGCAATGGAACGCGGATCATTTGGCGTTTGGCTTGCTCTGTGGCTTTGCGGATCGCTTCAGGAACTTCCTTGGCTTTACCTTTGCCAAAACCTACACGGCCTTTTTGGTCACCAACAACAACAAGGGCTGCAAAGCCAAAGCGTTTACCGCCTTTAACTGTTTTTGACACACGGTTGATCGCAACCAAACGATCTTGAAATTCCGGTGTTTCGTCGCGATCGCGACCCCGGCGGTTATCTTCTCTAGCCATGAAGGCCTCCTAAAATTCGGGCTTACACCCTGATTTTCCAACCCAAGTGGGGTAAATGCCCCCCGGATCATCGAGGTGGGCAAGATGCCCACCTACAAGTTTTCTAAAACTTCAGACCGCCTTCGCGGGCCGCATCTGCAAGTGCTTTCACTTTGCCGTGGAACAAAAAGCCGCCACGATCAAAGTAACACTCTTCAACGCCTGCTTTTTTCGCGCGTTCGGCAATTGCCGTACCCACTTTGGCAGAAGCTTCTTTATTGTTTTTGCCTATAACACCCAGTGTTTTTTCCAATGTGGAAGCCGCAGCCAAGGTTACACCTGTAACATCATCGATCAATTGAACTGAGATGTTTTTAGATGAGCGATGCACGCTCAGGCGAAGACGGCCATTGGCCATCTTCTTGATTTTGTTCCGGTTGCGCATGCGGCGCTTAAGGAACAGAGTTCTCTTACTATTAGCCATATTATGCGCTCCTTACTTTTTCTTACCTTCTTTGCGGAAGATATATTCGCCTTTGTATTTGATACCCTTGCCTTTGAACGGCTCTGGTTTACGCCACGCGCGAATATTCGCGGCAACTTCACCTACCTGTTGGCAATCAATACCTTCGACGATGATTTCAGTTACTTTGGGTGCGGTAACAGTGATGCCTGCCGGCACCTCAAAGTTAACGTCGTGTGAATAGCCCAATGTCATATTCAAGACATTACCGACCATTTTAGCACGATAACCAACACCGTTGATTTCCAGCTCTTTTTTGAAGCCTTCAGTCACACCTTTTACGCAGTTAGCGATCTGTGTGCGTGACATGCCCCACTGTTGACGTGCACGCTTGGACATACCGCGTGGTTTCACTGAAACCACGTTGTCTTCCATTGTGATTGTCACATCATCAGTGGCCTTAAAGGTTAGAACACCTTTTGGGCCTTTGACTTCGATTTGCTGACCTGAGATCGTGGCGGTTACACCACTTGGCAGATCAACAACTTTTTTACCAATACGAGACATCAGATACTCCTTAGAAGATTGTGCACAACACTTCACCACCAATATTGGCGGAGCGTGCTTGTGCATCTGACATTACGCCTTTTGGCGTGGAGACAATCGCAACACCCAAACCTTGACGTACGGTTGGAATATCCTGTGCTCCAGAATAAACCCGGCGACCAGGTGTAGAGACGCGTTTGATCTCTTTGATTACAGGTGCGCCATCGAAGTATTTCAAAGAAATCTCCAATTCCGGAAAACCTGCTTTTGATGTCGCATTTTCATAACCGCGGATATAGCCTTCGTTCGCAAGAACATCGAGCACCCAACCACGCAGTTTTGACGCTGGTGTATTCACTGTAGATTTGCCGCGCATTTGTGCGTTGCGAATACGTGTCAGCATATCACCGATAGGATCGTTCATAATATCTCTCCTTTACCAGCTTGACTTAACCATGCCAGGGATCATACCGTCTGAAGCCAATTGGCGCAGAGCGATACGTGACACTTTGAGTTTACGATAATAACCATGCGGACGACCGGTCAGCTGACAGCGATTGTGCAGACGGGTTGCCGATGAGTTACGCGGTAGTTTTGCCAATGTAAGACCCGCTTTAAAGCGCTCTTCCATCGGCAGGTCTTGGTTGCTCACGATTTCTTTAAGTGCGGCACGTTTGGTAGCGTATTTTTCTACCATCTTTGCGCGCTTAATTTCGCGTTGGACCATTGCAGCTTTTGCCATGTTTTTCTTCCCTATCCGCGATCAGTCGGTAAAAGGCATATTGAATTGCTTCAATAAGCTTTTAGCTTCTGCATCTGTTTTTGCGGTCGTACAGATGATAATATCCATGCCCCACATTTGATCTACGTCATCATAGTTAATCTCTGGGAACACGATGTGTTCTTTCAGACCCATGGCGTAGTTGCCGTTACCGTCAAAGCTTTTGGCTGAAACGCCGCGAAAGTCGCGGATACGTGGCATGGCTACTGTCACAAGGCTGTCCAGAAATTCATACATCTTGTCGCCGCGCAACGTGACTTTACAGCCCAAAGGCATGTCTTCACGTACACGGAAACCCGCGATGGATTTCTTGGCTTTGGTAATCACAGGCTGTTGGCCTGAAATTGTTGCCATACCGGCCACAGCAGAACGGATTTTCTTGGTGTCATTTACAGTTTCACCAACACCCATGTTCAGAACAATCTTGTCCAGTTTAGGGATCATCATTTCGTTCTTGT
>JQIA01000011.1_pt1 | contig 88690 bp, 95 predicted proteins | sample 811431 | NCBI WGS metagenome assembly JQIA01 (sample SAMN02998118, study PRJNA258478) | marine sediment metagenome | biome: marine; feature: seafloor; material: sediment; isolation source: oil-polluted sediment collected from 3 locations (0.5 km, 0.7 km and 0.9 km)... | place: USA: Gulf of Mexico ...
AAAGTCTATTTGGTTTGAACGCAAATGATTGGGAAATAATATAACCTGAGTTATTATACCATAGCTGGCTATTCGGCAAACCCAATGGGTTATCTGGAACTAACAGCAGGAGATGATATAACACTTGGCTCTACACTAACTGGGAACAGCCATCCAACAGAAACTAACAATAGTTGGACTGGGTTTAGCATAATCAATCTTGACAGCTTAGTTCCCACAAGTACACCAACAACTAAACGATATTTTATAATATCTTAATTAATGAAATATTATAAAGACATACCAATGAACTTACGCAAAGACTATAAGAAGAGAATGACTGGTAGATTCTGGTTACTCCTCAAGGCACGCTGTAAGTTTAATAAAATGTATAAGAGAAGACGTGAGTTATTTGAGATGGGTAAACCTGAATGTAACTTAAATCTTCCAGAAGACCACATCTATTGGTTCTTTAATTGCTCTGAAGAAGTATGTGATAAATTAGACTACGTCTCATGTGTCTATGGGGATAAAAACTTCAGAAACAAAGTAGGCTTTAACTATGATACTGCTTCCCCCAAGCAAAAGAAGAAACAAGCCAGATTGTGGTTAATCAAGAGAAACCCATTATGGAATAGAATCCTACGCGAGGGAATAGAACTTGTAGGGAATAACCGTAAGTTGATTAAAATTATAACCTCCACAGGAGGTGCTTCAGAATGGAATTGGCGTGATAAGAGTGACCCAGGATATCAATGTATCATCTTCAAAACAGAAAATGGTATTAAAACATTCAGGTATTCTTACACTATTCCACTCTCAAAGATAAATCCTATACACCTGATAGGCAGGCTGTTAGGATACAGATACAGAAATGTAATGCGTGGCGCAGGCAACTCACGTTATATCTATAAAAACAGATGGTTTAAAAAGCTCACCACCTAATATTGATAGTGCTACAACTGCGTCAAGTAACATAAAAAAAATCTTATAGTACAAGAAAGTCTTATACCTGGTTTAGGAATAAATGATTGGGTTGTAATATCACCCGTTAAGCCATAATTATTAATTAAATTTTAAAAGATAAAAATAACTAAAATGACATTTGAACAAATATATCATACAATAAGTTTAGGTTCTATTTTAGCAATTGTTGGAATAATTGTCAAAGGTATACAATTTATTAAATCTTCTACTACTCATCAAACCAATATTGTTAATCAAATTAACAATAATAGAAAAGAAATAGAGCGTATTGAAAAAGATTTATTAAGCATCAAAGATAAAATGGAATCAGATAAAGACATTATTTTAAAAAAAATAGGTGAGTTAAGTGATAATACTCAGTCTAGATTGGATAAAATTCACGAATTAATTATAGGAATAATTCAAAAATAATATGGAAATAGTCTTAATAAGATATAATAGTGCAGAAGATTATACTGATGGGATTTTAATTATTGATGATGTTTTTGAATGTTATACATTAGAAGATGAATACAGAACTAAAAAAGTATACGGGGAAACCAGAATTCCAGATGGAACTTACTTCGTCGAACTTAGGACTGAAGGTAAATTACATCAAAGATACAAAGACAAATTTGGCGAAGATTTCCATAAAGGTATGCTTTGGGTTAAAGATGTACCTGGATTTCAATATATTCTTTTCCATATAGGTAATAATGATGATGATACTGCTGGATGTATATTAGTAGGATCTACTGCAGATAAAGATAGAAATTTTATAGGTTCTTCTACAGCTGCTTATAAAGATATGTATCCTGTAGTTAGAGATGCTATACTTGACGGAGAATCCGTTACAGTTACAATTCAAACTATTGCATAATGAGTACAGCTTTAGAAAGACTTAATAGCAGGCAAAATGTAAACGAAAATAAACTTTCTAGACAAGAAAAAAGGAAAGCACGTAGGAATGCCAAAAAAGGTAAAACTTATAAAGAAAGAAATGGGACTACTCGTGTAGGAGATTTTTTAAGAGGTTTAAAAAATGCTGCTCCAGAATTAGTAGAAGCAGCAGGTAAAATAACAGGAATTCCAGGTTTACAAGCTTTAGGAGAACTTATTTCAGGTGATGCACAATTAACTGACTTTGAAAAGCAAATAGCTTTAAAAGAGTTAGAAATGGACATGATTGAAATGCAAGAGTTAACTAAGAGACTTCAATCTGATAATGAACATTTAATTACCAGATTAGTTCGACCAGTTAGTTATGCATTTGTTCTTCTTAATTTAGGTATTTTAATGTATTTTGATGGAAATGTAGGAGAGTTTACTATTGATAAAGAATGGTTACCTACAATAAAATCACTAGCTTTGACTATGACTGGTTTTTACTTTGGAAGTAGGGGCATAGAAAAAGTTATTAAAACAATGAATGGATAATGCAGTTTTTAGATGATTTTTTACAAAGTAATTCCAAGTGGTTGATAATTTTAATATTTTCAGCAGGACTAGTATATTCAGAATTTCAAGGAGTTAAAAGACAACAATCTACTTTAGAGCGTAGATTAGAAAATAAAATAAATATAATTAATGAGCAAGATGATGTTATACATGATTTAGAGTTAAGGTTGACAAGGTTAGAAACTACTCCCTGTACAAATTAATTAAAAAAAACTTGCATATATGAAAATTTTTTCGTATATTTGTAGTTATATTAAATATAATTTTATATGGAATTAAATGAAATTAAAGAGTTTCTTAGAAATAAGCCTGGATATTTAAAAGAAGGTAAAAAAAGACTAAGAGATATTTTAAGAAAACAGGGATTTGCAACTACTTTGTATACCTGCGCTCAAGCATTAAGAGAGGTTAATGCAGAATTAAGTGTTAAACCTAGTTTAAAAAAAGAACCAAAAATTTTATTTTATGATATTGAAACTGCTTATGGCCTAGCAAGAGTATGGAGACCAGGGTGGAAAGTAAAAGTATCTTATAGAGATTTTGTAGAGCATCCTAAAATTATTTGTATTTCTTGGAAATGGAATAATAGTGATGAAGTACATACTGTTTATTGGGATAAAAATAAAAATGATAAAAAATTATTAGAAACTTTTATACCAGAATTAAATAAAGCAGATTTTATTGTTGCTCATAATGGGGATAAATTTGATCTTCCTTGGATAAGAGCAAGGGCTTTAGCAAATAATATACCAATGTACCCTAGATATACCGCTGTGGACACATATAAGGTGGCTAGAAACACTTTTAAGTTCCCAGCTAATAGATTAGATGATATAGGTGATTATCTTGGCTTAGGACGCAAATTAAACGCTCCTTATGAATTATGGACAAAAGTTATTGATGAGAATTGTAGAGAAACTTTAGATGAAATGATAAAATATTGTGAACAAGATGTTTTCTTATTAGAAGCTGTTTATAATAAATTATCTGAATTTACTCTACCAACTCTTCATAATGGTACGCTTAATGGAGAAACAAAACAAACTTCTCCTTATACAGGTACAACAAATATAGAACATATTAAAACAACTACTACAAAAGCAGGTACAAAAAAACATACTATGCTTTGTAAAGATACCAATAGGTATTTTGAAATGTCAAATACAGATTACAATAAATTTAAGTTAATTAATCAATAATTTCTTACAATGACACTAAATAAACTAATTTATGACGTAAGAGAGGCTCTGAGTCTTTATACTGATGATACAGAAGTATCAGATAGGTATATTATCTATTTATATAATATTATACGTGCTGATTATTTAAGAAAAGATTTAAATAATTACCAACGCTCCTATGATATTTCTATAACTCAGACTTTTTGTGAGTCATTAGAGTTAGTGTCAGCAAATGAATGTAACGTAGATATAGAGTGTGATCAACTATTAAGAACTAGTAGACCTATACCTACCCCCTTAGAATTGCATACAAAAGTAGCTCTTAGCAGTGTAAAGCCCACTAATAGACTTGCTATACCTTTTAATTTTATTACTAAAAGGAGAGCTGCTTTTTTGCATGGGGCTAAAATTAAAAAAGCTTTGTATGCTTTTTTAGATGAAGATGGGTATATCTATGTAACTGCTCCTTCTGGAAATGAGCATAAATTATTGGATTGTTTAACTATAACTGGTGTTTTTGAAGACCCTTTAGAATTACAAGATTATACAGACTGTTGTGGATGTACTCCAGAAGAAGCTCCTTGTTTTACTTATGATAATACAGATTACCCATTACAACCTCATTATGTAAATATTATAAGAGATGAGGTTGTTATGAAACTTGTAAATAAATTTAAACTTCAAGAAGACAAAATTAACGACGATATAAATGATCAAACGAGGTAAAAGTAAAATAAAAGTAGATTATGGGATGCCTGATTATTATAAGTTTTATAAAAAAAACTTAGAAAATCCTGTAGATAAACATAAATACAAACAAGTCATAGAAGATTTTAATTTAGAATTACAAGACCTTTTGCTTTTTAAAGGAGTAACTTATAAAATGCCTGGTTTAAATTTTGAACTAGTACTTAAAAAATCAAAAAGAACTTCTAAAGTAAAAGACGGAAAGCTTTATACAAACATCCCTATTAATTGGGTAGCTACTAGAAAAATGTGGGAAGAGCATCCTGAAACAAAAAATAATAGGTATGTAAGATACAATAATTCTCATAGTAATAACTATGTATTTAAGATATATTTAAAAAAATTTAAATCTGCTTTTAAATTTAGAAGCCTTTATAAATTTGATATTGTAAGACAATTTAAAAGAAAAATAGGGAAAGAAATAAAAAATCCTGATAATAATATTGATGCTTATTTACTCTACTAATTATGTTCAACGGAAAATACATATCATTAAAAGAAATATTATGGCAAGTATATAACTTACCATATACAGAAGAATTAAATTATACAGATGCAGCAGAATATGCTGTAGATGCTATAAGGTTAATAGGAGCTCCTTTAGCTTATATTGACAAGGTAGAAGCTACTTCATTAGTAGAATATAAAGCAGCTTTGCCTGATAATATTATTACTATTAAAGGAGTTAAATTATTAAATGCAGGAGGGCAAGATATTGCTCTTAGAAGAGCCACTGATCTTTATCATCCTTCTATTCCTTGTAATGATTCTGGTCCTTCTATAAATACAGATACTACAGATTTACCCAATAGTCCTTATGATGAATCAAATCAAGGAGTTAACACTTCAGTTGTAGACACAGAAGCAGGTACTACTGGAGAAAGAATGAGTGAGTATACTTATATTACTAACGGAGGAGTAATACAAAGCTCTGTAAAAGAAGGAAATATAGAAATAGCTTACCAAGGACTTGCTTGTGATACTGAAGGATTTCCTTTAATACCTGATAATATACAGGTAAAAGAAGCTATTAGATATTATATTACTTACAGATATTTAGAACCTTTATGGGGTGCAGGAAAAGTAACTGATAAATGGTATAATAATGTAGAGCAAAAAAAATCTTTTTATATGGGCGCTGCAAACACTTCTATGCAGTTGCAAGGTATAGATCATTTAGAATCTACTATGAACGCAGTAAATAGACTTATTGTAAATGATAAAGCTTATGATAATTTCTATATTGGGGCAGGACAAAGAGAACGTATTAAAAGGTATCATTAATGGATAAATCATCTAAATATACATACAGAGGTATAAATCAAGATATATCAAAGGGTAAACATCTACCTGAATATTATTTTGAAGCCCAACATATTAGGATATTAGCTACTGATACACAATCTTCTTTAGGGGTATCTAATGAAAAAGGAAATGAAGCAGTAATAATTATTCCTTATGTAGATATTGATACTAATACTAAAGAAATAACTGTTTCAGAAACAGATTTTACAGGAGAAGTAATACAAACACTTTTTTATACTAATTCTGAAATAGATACTCAAATATCTAATAGTTTACTTCCCGCTTCTTCTCAAGGGCAAAAGATAATAAGCACTGTAGATACTAGGGAAGGTATTGTTATTTTTACTACAGATGATTTAGGAATGGATTGTATATGGTATGTCCCTGCTGTATTGCAAGGAGATTATACCATTAATTTACTATATGTAAGAAATCTTAACTTTAGCAGTAATAACCCAATTCAAGCTATATTTAATTATGAAAATGATATTATAGAGAAAATATATTGGGTAGATGGCAACAACCAACTTAGATTTCTTAATTTAGACCATAGTATTGCTAATGGAGATAATGAAGAATTAATTGATATTAATTCTAATACTATAAATTTTGTAGGTAACTTTGATTTGTCTCAGCCTGTTGTAACAGGTGTATTACAAGGAGGAGGTCATACATCTGGTATGATTCAGTATGCATACAATCTTTATAGACTTAATGCGTCACAAACTACCCTATCCCCTGTTACAGATTTAATACCTTTAGGTAAAGGAGATAACTTAGGAGGAGGTGATGTAAATGAAGTTGTAGGAGCTACTCCCGTTATTACTATTGATAATATTGACCCTGAATATACTAATATCAGGTTATATGCAATTAAATACACGTCTTTAAATCAAGACCCTAGTGTTAGTTTATTAGCAGACAGAGAAATAAATTCTTCAAATTCTTTTACTTATTTTGATGATGGAACAATAGAACAGACTGTTTCTATTGAAGAACTTCTTTTTTTAGGTAGTAGTCCTATTATACCTCAACATATAGAGACAAAAGATAACATCTTATTTTCTGCTAATATTAAACAAAACAATTTTGATGTAGATTTAGATTGTAGAGCTTTTAGTTATCTACAAGGAACAAGTACTAGTTATATATTAAATAATATTATTCCTGATGACGGCTTTACTTTAAGCATTCCAAATGCTATTACAGGTATAAATGTTCAAGATGCAGGTAGTGATGTAGTACAAGTAGATGGTACCTTTAGTAATATTCCTGAAGAATTTGATTGTATAAATCCTAACTATGATTTTTATAGATACAAAATTAATAGTAATGAGCAGGGAGGAACAGGTAAATATGTGGAATATTCTATTAATCCTTTAAATGTATCTAATTCTTCTAGAAAAAGATTCTTTAAATCTGATGAAATATATAGAATAGGCATTGTATTTTATAACAGATTAGGTCAAAAAACCTTTCCTAAATGGGTAGCTGATTTAAAAGCTCCCACAAAAAACTTAGAAGGAAGTTATAATATTCTTGAGGTTTCTTTAACTGCAGAATTTTATACTTGGCTTGCTAATGATGCTAATTTTGAAACTGAAGATGATAGACCTACTGGTTATAAAATTATAAGAGCAGACAGACAGTTTAAAGACAGGACTGTATTGTATCAAGGTATATTATCTTCTGCTATGTTTCAGGTAAAAGGAGATGCAGCTAAAACTTACGAAGATTATTATACGTTATCTAATAGGCAAGCTGTTCAAGATGATGCTGTAAAAATGCCTTCTTGGGCTATTAGACCTTTTGAATCTAGGTTATATTTACAACCTGATATTGGCGGAGGCTCTAATGTAACTAGTGGTAGAGTTATAGAAACATTGCATCTTTCTTGGTTAAATGATGCTTTGGATATAAATGACGCTAATTCTACAGATGGAGGGGAGATTCATACCGCTGTACAAAGAGACAATAAAATATCTCAAACTTTTCAGCATACTAAAATGATGCAATTTTTTAGTCCTGAAATTATGTTTGATTTAGCTTCTACTAAAGAAGGGTTAGAGTTAAAAGTAAATGGGGTATGCGTAACTACTAATGAAGTAGTAAGATCACAAGAAACTTTTATTGCAACATCTTTAAGAAAAAATGGAGGTAAATTTGAATATTTTCCTACTAGACAAATTATAGATGATTTTAATATAGCAGATACTTTTAATACTCCTGGAGGTAGAAGTCCTCGTTATATAGGTCCTTCTGGCGCGTCTGATACTGTAGATTTTTATCAATTCTATAGGGAGTTTAATTCCTTTGAAAGAAACACTAATAATAATACTTACCCTATTTATGGAAAACCTGAGCTTTTAATAGAAGGACAAAAGGAAATTTCTTATAATGGCGACCCTAAATATAAGTTTATTAATAGCTTAGAAATATTTGCATCTGATGGCAATTTAGATGATTGTAGTAATGGAGATGTTAACTGTACTCCTATTGTAAGTATAAATTCTTGGGCTAATAAAAGCGCTTTAATAGTATTAGGAGATGCAAATGACACTACTAATGCAAGAACTAAGTTAGAAGATTTATATACAGATACTAGTAATACAAACCCTAATGGGGTTATTTCGGTAGATGTTATTGTACCTGTGCTGAATGTATATTTTGGAAATATATATGGGGGAAATAGCTTTGAAGATAAAAAACTTAACACTTATTATGAGATAGGTAGTTATACAGACATTCAAACTAATAATGTTTTTATTGATTCTCCTGGAGATACTTATGTTCAAAACTTCCAATTTTTAAGAATAGGTAAGACAAACACAGAAACATTTGATACAGGTATTCCACAATTTAGTGAAATTATATCTTTTCCTGTAGAAACAACTGTAGATTTAGAAAATAGAAATGATTTTAGTATATTTGATTGGGATAGTAATTTTCAACCTACTTTTGAGCAATATACAAATTATAATACAGTTTATTCTCAACAACCTACTTTAATCCCTTTTGTAAGCACTGGTAGTAATTTTAAACCTGTAGAGTTATTTGATACTAGAGTATATGCTTCTAAAGTAAAAATACCTGGAGAAGATATAGATAGTTGGACAGATTTATTAATAAATGAATTTGAAGATTTAGACGGTAAATATGGTCCAATTAATGCTTTAGTTAATTTTAAAGACAATTTATATACTTTCCAAGATGAAGCTATAGCAGGATTATCTATTAACCCAAGGGTTCAAATACAAGGCTCTGATGGAGTTGCAGTAGAATTAGGTACAGGAGAGGTTTTATATGATGTTAATTATATAACTACTGTATCTGGCTCTATAAATAAATGGGGAGTGTTATCTACTAATAAAGGTATTTATTATTATGATGCTTTAAATAAAGGATTAGGAAGAGTTCCTGACGCAGTAGGACCTATTCTTTCAGATGTTAAAGGGCTTCATACTTATTTTAATAATAATTATAATTATAATGATCTTAAAATAGACAATCCTTTACTTGGTACTGGAGCATTATTAGGATATGATAACTTTAACAAAGATGTTTATATATCTCTTTTACAAGGAGAAGAATCCTTTACTAGGTTATTCAATGAAAATCAAAATGAATTTGTCGATTTAAAATTATATTATCCTAGAAATTATATATATAAAGGACCCAGAATGTTGCTTACTAATAGTGATAGAACTAAAATTTATGAGCAATATGCAGGAGATTACAATAAATATTTTGAAGAAAGAATACCTTCTAAAATAACATTAATGTTAAATCCAGATAGTGATTATGTTAAGGTGTTTAATAATATTATATTTAATTCTGAAGTATACTTAGAAGATATTGAACAACCCCAACGTACGCTTACTCATATTAGAGCTTATTCTGAACACCAAGATTCTGGAAGAATTCCTTTATTAATTTCTAGATCAAGTAATGTTAGGAGAAAACTAAGAGCTTGGAAAGCAGATATTCCTAGACAAGGTAGACAAAGAATGAGAAATCCTTGGATATTTTTAGAATTAGAATATGATAATACATATAATGGTAAATTTATATTACATGATATTATAGTAAATTACACATTATAATAAATTATATTATAATTATTGTTAAAAATTATTTGCTTTTTGTACAAATTTTTTGTATATTTGTAAGATGCAAGAATTAGAATTCCTTATAAACCAATTAGTTAAAACTAAAGGAGGCACTCCCAAAGATTACTATGATCTTTTAGGGAGTGTTGCATTTCATGAATCTGCTGGTACTATGAATCCTAGTATAAGACAATACGGAGGAGGTCCAGGTAGAGGAGTGTATCAGTTTGAAGAAGGTAAAAATGCAGGAGGTATAACTGCTGCTAGAAGAACTAAAAGATTCTTGCAGAGTTTAGGAGCAAAAGTACCTAAATGGCTACAAGAAGCTGTTAAAGGTAATTCTTTAGATGCAACTAAATTAAAAAAAGAACAACAAGATGTTCTTTTTTTAGGTAATATGATAATGCATCCCAAAGCTGATTTTAAAAAAATATGGAATGGTGAAGAAACTGTTCCAGAATTTTGGGCTAATTATCATTGGGCAGGAAGTTCTGCACAACGAAAAAAGAAGTTAGAATCTTTTATGACTTCTTTAGAGAGATATAAAGAAGCAAATCCAGATGCTTTTAATACTACTTTTGACCCAGAAGGTTCAGGTTATGACTATGCAACAGCGACTAAATATAATATACAGCCAGATGCCTCGGGACATTATCCCAGCGTAGTGCCTGAAACTGGTCAAATTCTTAAAGGTAAAAAGCATCCTACTTATAGAGCAACTGCTAAAAAAGAAAAACAATTAGGCAGAGAGATTTATAAAGGAGATGATAATCTTTATTATTCTAGAAAAGGTATTGGAGAATTAGCAAATACTAAAGTAAAGAAAGATAATACAATGGTCTTTCAGCCTATCATTACTAATGATGTAATGAAAGACTTACCATCTACTTATGTACCTCCTATTGATGATGATTTAGAAGGATTAAATCAATTTGCAGTAGGGGGTCCTGTAGACCCCCCTACAAAAAAGAAACCTCCTACAGTTGTTTATGGTACTCCTGAATATGCTAAAGCATATAGAGAAGGACTATTTGCAGAACTACCAAATGAATTAGATGAGGTTGTTATTAATAGTAGTGTAGATTATAAGAAATATCCTTTGTATGATAGTCTTTCTGAAGATGAAAAAAAATACTTTAATGATAACAGCCCTATTGGTAGAGCAATTAGAAGAAAGGCTTACACTAAAAAATCATTAGCCAGTGATGCTAAAAATATAGCACCACAATTAATTGAAGGAGCAACAGAAGCTTTGCAAATTCCTCAATCTGCTATGGTAGAAGGTATACAAGCTGTAAGAGGAAAAAATTATAACTTTGCAGATGCTTTACCTGGAAGTAATAATCAGCGCAGACCTTCTCAATTTATTGGATATAAAAATCCTACAGGCATTTTACAAAATGTTGTTAATTTTGGTATTGATGCTCTTACTGACCCTGTAGATTTATTAGGAGCAGGTTATGTGGGAGATATTGGCAAAGTAGCAAAAGCTGCAAATAAAACTGATTTAGGTTTTGCTAGAAATAATCCTATTTCTTTACTTGTTGATTCTATTGAAAAAGGTATTTATAAGCTTGATTACAAAGATTCTCATCCTAAAATAAAAAAATATTTTGACGAGCAAGTAGACTTTTTTAAAAGTGAAAAAGGGAAAGATAGGTTACAAGGAATGGGAATTGTAGGGGATAGATACACTAACTTCATAGATAAGTTAGAAAAATTAAAACTTACTTCTGGTCCTGAAACAGGGTCTTTATATTCGCCAGGATTTGGAAAAATGCATATAAATATGTTCCAAGACAATAGTAGAGAGCTAGGAGATATAAGTTATAAATCAATAGTAGATCATGAGTTTGGGCATTTTATACAAGACCATAAAAACAGCCAATTAACAGGTAGATTAGCACAATTTCCTTTTAGAACATATGGAGATTGGGCTATGTCAAAAATAGATATTAAAGATAAAACAATTGCAGATGTACCAAAAATTTTAAAAGACCCTAACATATCTTTTAAGCAATTTATAAAAGAATCTGATGGATATGCAACTAAAAGAGCACAACCAACATGGGCAGATGTAAAATTAGGAGAATTAAAATTAAAAAAAGGTAATAAAATACCTTCTAAATTAGAGAGAGAATTTTCTAATAGAGCTCAACAACATGATTATTTTAGAAGAGGTAATGGAAAATACGGAACAAACGTAGATAATATGACTGAGCGTTATCCTTTTCTAAGAGAGTACAGGCAAGCTATGGTGGATAGAAAATATCTTAAAGATAAGTGGGAAGAGATTACTCCTGAGAAAGTTGCCTCTTTTCAAAGAGTATATCCTAAAATAAGATTAAATAATATTATGAATAATACCCCTGCTAATCATCAACTTATAGCTGATCTTTTAAATTATACAGCAGGTAGTATTCCTATAGCCACACAACTGCCTAAAGAAAACAATAAATATGCAGAAGGTGGGTCAGTAAATTCTAATTGTGGTGGTCCAGGTCAGCCTCCTTGTAAAGAAAACGATTCTTTACCAAAATATTTAACTCCCACAAAAAAAGGTTTTAAGTTAAACCCATATGAATTACCTGATACTAATAAACTAGAGCATGAAAGAAAATGGATGCTTAATTGGTTAAAATCTCCAGGAAGAAATAAACAATTTGAATCGTTATCTAGAACTCAGTACGAAGAAGATCACCCACTAAAAAATTGGTGGTATAATAATGTTCCATCCGAAAAAGAAAAAAAAGAACGTATATTAGAAGAATATAATAAAGAAATAAAAAATATAGTTTTAAATAATGTAGAAACTGTTAAATATAAAGGAGGAGTAGATGTTCCTGGTAATACTTATATGTCGTCTGCAATAGGTGCTTATTCTCCTTTGGGTCATTATATCTATTTCCCATATTGGTTAGAAGATCCTGAAAATACAGATAAAGGAGCAGCTGCTCATGAAACAGCCCATGCTTCACGTATTGATAAATTTAAAGGTTCTAAAGATATACTTACAAATGTTTTAAAAAATGATAAAAAGTACAAAAATTTAAATGATCGGTATCTTGGTAGTTTTAGTGAAATATATGCTAGAATATTTGGGATAAGAAGAGAGCTTGATATTAAACCAGACGAAGTTGTAACTCCTGAGTTACTTCTTAAAAAAGAAAAAGAATATTATAAAAAAAATAATATAGAACCAGACTACCAAGAAATTAAACAAATAATGGAACAGAAATCATTAATTGAATTAATGAATTTATTAGTACAGAATGAAAAGCATACATTAAAGCAAAAAGGAATAAGCCCCGCAGCTTATGGGGGTAATGTTTCAAATCAAAGCCCTCAGTTTTATAGAGAAACTAATTCTTATGATGAAGGTGGTAGTCATGAATCAAATATTAATGGAGGAATACCAATAGGTACTTCTTCTAATGGTAAACTAAATACAGTGGAAGAAGGAGAATTTTCTTATAACTTCCCTAAACAAGGAAAATTTATTTTTAGTAATAGAATTAATTATGAAAATTAACAAAGACATAAACAGCAGACTTAACAAAATGTTAGGTATACCTAAATGGGTACAAGCCGCTACACCTGCTGAAGAAGCTAAAAAAATAGAAAGAAAGTTTAAGGATAGAAAAACTCCTGAAGCTATGAGAACCAAGGAAGATCTTTTGTCTAAAGTAGCGGAAAAACAAGAGATGGTTAAACAAATGATGGAGCCTGAAACTCCTGCAGTTCCTTTAGATCAAATGCCTAACCAAATGGCAAATGGAGGCGCTATTGCAGATACTTTAACTCAAACAGGGCTTGGAGTAGCTGGTACTGTTATAGGGGGACCAATTGGAGGAATGATAGGAGGAGCTTTAGGGCAAATTGCAGGACCTATGGTTGGGGGGTTATTTGGACAAAACCAAGTAAACGAAGATATTAATAATAATGCTTTGGCTACTAATATGTCTCAAATGGCATATGGAGGTATGACAGACCCTATAGGAAAGAAAACTAAAACAAAACCACCTACTAAAATAAATCCTTATGATGCATTAGAAGCGTCTATGACAGGTATACAACAACCTAATCTTAATTTAGGTCCATATGCAACTGCAGGATATTTAGATGTACAAAATCAAGGTACTAATTATATAGTTAGTCCTACAGGTAAAAATCCTCAAAACTATCAAGGATTTCAGCAGCAATTAAAAACCTTGCAAAAGCTTAACCCTAATGCTATTATAGAACCAAACTATTTACAATTCCAAAATAGAATGGGTTATGGAGGAAAAACTAATAGTTATCCTGATGGAGGCTTTCCTAATATTATGCCTTATATAAATAACCTTGCAAAATTTCAAGGAGATCCTTCTTATCCACCTTCTGTTTATTCTAATCAAGAGATGAGGGGTATTCAATTACCCAAAGTTCCGAGAGTAACTATGGATACTGGAGCTGGTATTCCACCTTCTGTATTCTCTACATTTGAAATAGGGGATGGATTAAATCTTACCCCACCTCCAGCTTATCCTGAGATAACTCCTAACGCTTTTAGTCCTCAAGGAGTAAGCTTAAAAAACCGTTTTGCTGGTACTCCTTCTGTAGTAGGACAAATGGAAAGAGATGGTTGGAGAGGTAACCCTATAGTAGACACAGGTGCATCAATGCCTCCAGGAGTATTTTCTAAACAAGAAGGATCTTTATTACCAAGACAAAACTTTATAAGGCCAGGGATTAAACCACCAGTAGTAAGTCAAGGAAAAACCAATACAAATATTTCTTCTGCACCTATTGCTCCTTCTACTCCTGTTCCTACTGTAAAAAGAGAAAATACTCCTAATTTAATTAATTATGCAGGTACTATGCCTGCTGCTACAATGTCTTCTTTAAAAGGAACTACAATGCCGCAATCTGTTGGTGATGAAGCAAAGAAAAATGCTCCAGGTATGAAAAAATCTAATTCTTCTGGATTAGGAGAAGTTATGCCTTATTTAGCACAAGCAGGAAGACTTGCTCCTTTACTTGGTAATTTATTTAATCCAATTAAACAAGCCCCTCCTGTTAGAAGAGAAAGAATAATTGGAAATAATAATTTAGGTAGAATAGATCAAAACTTTATTGTTAATCAAGCGAATCAAGCTACTGCTAATGCTGCTAATATGATGAGAGCTAACTCTGGTGGAGATAGTGCAAGACTTTATAGTGGATTAGTAGGAGCTACTAGAGCAGGTGCCGCAGGAGCTTCTTCAGGTGCGTATCAAGCTCAAGCAGGTAATATAGATCTAAATCTTAAAGAAAATCAGTTAAATCAAAGACAAGCTTTATCAAATCAAGCAATGGGTAATTATGATACTATTGATAATATGGCTAACTTTGGAAACACTCAATCTTTAAGACAAGCAAAGCTTAACGCTATTTTAAATTCTATTGGTTCTTTAGGAAAAGAAACTTCTGATAAAGAACTAGTAAAAGAAATTTACGGATATACCTGGGATGGTAAATTTGTAAGAGATAAGCAAGGTAATATTGTAGCTATGTTTGGAAGTTATTTAAATAAATAATTATGATTGCAAATAGATATACTCAAGCAGAATTTCCAGAATATAATCCTTATTCTTTGCAGGAGCTTATGATGGCGCCTGCTTATAAAAGAGAAAAACACGATGCTATTAATGCTGGGATATCTGAGTTAGAAACACAGCTTGCTCAGATTGATTCATTACCTGAAATGACTCCTGCTTTAGAAGAAGAAAGAAATAGACTTTATAATGAATTAGAAGGTCTTTCTACACAACTTGCACAAGAAGGATTTAACCAAGCTTCTAAGAGTGATTTTTTAAAGTTTAATAAAGATTATCAACTAGCTTTAGGTCCTACGGGCAGAGTTGGCCAGATTGCTAATGCTAAAGCACAGTATGATATAGAAAGAGCAAACTTGTTAGAAAATGCTGTTAATATGGGCTTTAGTCCAGAAGGAGCTATGAATATGTTTAACCAAGGATATCAAGATTATATAAAAAAATTTAATGAAACAGGTGTTATAGATCCTTTCTTTGCTCCTACTCCTCCTCAGTTTCATTCTATTGAACAAGATCTTGCTACTCTTAGTAATTTGATGACTTCAAATGTAAAAGATAATTTTCAAGATGGTTCTTATAAAATTAAAGGTACACCAGAAGGGTTATATGTTATAGATTCAAGAACAGGTAATAGAGTAGAAGAAGAAAATGCCAAACAAATAGAGCAACAACTAAATTTCTTACAAAACAAATGGCTTAAAGAAGGGGGAGCTGGATATAAAACTCTTAATTGGCATAACCTTTCACCAGAAGTAGCAGAGCAAATGATTCAGGCAGGTGTAGGAATGCAAGCATTTAGTAAAGTTCAGGATGCTCAAAAACAAGATTTTAGAGTAATAGCCCCTTCTTCAAGTAGCAGAAAAGGTCTAACAGGAGTTGGGTTTATTAATAATTTAGTCCAAGGATTAGATTCAAAATTTGTAGATGGTAATTCTCCTTTATTAAATACTAAGGCTTATTCTGAAGCTGAATATACTCCTGAAGGAAACTTAATAGAATCAGGAAAATTCGATACTTACCAAGAAAAAGTTAATTGGTACAAAGAAAATGGATATGAAATATCTCAAAAAGAAGGCGAATTAGCTGTTGCAACTATAAGAGATGATGGTAGGTTAGCTTTATCTATGGGTACAGGTTTAGGACCTACTGGTTTCTCTCAGCAAAATACTATAGTTATTCAAAAAGATGGTAATCATTTAAAAGAAGATTTAAATAAAATGAGAGCTGAAAATCCTCAATTGGCTAATCTAAATGATCAAGAGCTAGTAGAGAGATTACAAAACTTCCAAATAAAGTTTGAAAAAGCTTACTCTGGCTCTACTATCCCTATTGGAGCTGATTTTGAATGGATGAATGATCAAATTTTTGGTAATCAAGCAGGTGGAGGAGAAAAAAGTATAGGTAGAATCTTTAATAAAGGAGTTCTATATAATGGAGAAGAGTTGCCGATGGATTTGGTATTAGACGAACTTGGGTATGATTCAGATGAATATAATGATTTCTTAGAGCAAGGTAAGCCTACATTAAAAGGATATATGCCTGCTCTTGGTAAATGGCTTGCTACTGCATTAAATGCTGATGGTGAACCTGTTAATTTCTTTGTAGAAGCTCCAGAAAATATATCTATACTTACACAAGATAGTCAAAATATTACTAATGCTATTATGGCAGGACAAGCTTTTGCTAAATTAGGACCTGCTTTTAATCCTCAAGGTCAACAAATAGGGTTTAAATATCTTGTTAATGATTATGATAATCCTCAAATAGTCTTGTCTACTTTTAATGTAGATAATATATCTGAACTTCTTACTAATCCAATTGTAGGGCAAGTTGGTTATGAAAAACATATGAGAGATGAATTAACTAATTTAAATGCTAATTTAAATTATTTGAACATGTCTGGTATTGATAAAACTACTAATTAATGGAAGAAGAAAATTTATTATTAGGTGATATACAGTCTAGGGGAATGTCAGCTTCCCCTAATCCATTAATTGCGGATATAGCTGCAAGAAACTCTTTAAGCTATGAATCTGCATTTAACTATAGTGGTATTGTACCTGTTGGTGGAATAGGATTAGGAGAGTCTAGATATGATAAACCTAATATACCTTTTTCACAGTTATATAATTTAGATGAAATTAGGGCTAGAAGACAGCCTTGGCTTGCTAAATTTGGAGCTGGTTTTGGTAGAGTAGGAACTAAAGCAGTTTCTGAAATAGCCAAAATGCCTGGTGTATTAGGAGGAATTGTTGGAGGTGCAATAGGGCAAGCAATAGATTTAGCCACAGGTGAAGATAATACAGACTTTGTTAAAACAGCTTTTGATAATATTTGGATTAATTCTATAGCTGACGCAGAAGAACATATTAATGAGGAGGTTTTACCTGTATATGTTAGAAAAGCTGTACAAGATGGAAATCTTTGGGATAAAATTACTTCTATTGATTTCTGGGCAACTGACGGTGCAGATGGTTTAGGATATATTGTAGCAATGTTAGCTCCAGGACAAGCTATTAGTAAACTTGGATTAGGTTCTAAACTTATGCCTACTAAGGCTTTAACTGCTATGGCTAAGTCTACTGATGATGCAGCAGCTACTTTAGCATCATTAGGAATAAAACCTTCAAATGCAGATATTGGACTTGCTGCTGTAGCTAATACTATTTTTGAATCTGCTGCAGAAGCTAAAGGTTCTATGGATTCTTTTGAGCAATCTCCAAAATATCAAGAAGAATTAGAAGAAAGAATAAATAAAAATTATAATGAGATAATTGCTAATGCGCAGGGCAATCCTGAAATAATACAAAATGCTAAAATTCTTGCACAAGAAAAAGCAGAAAAAGAAATGCAAGAATTAAAATCTGGTATAGGAGCTAAAGTTTTTAAATCCAATGTGGGTATATTAATAGGTCCTAACATAGCAATGTCTAAAATATTATGGGGAGGAAGAGCTGCTAGAGGAGCTAGAAATCAAATAACTAAAGAAGGTGTTGAAAAAGTTGCTAATCCTTCCACTTTAAAAAAGATTAAAAATTGGGGAGATGAATGGGGCAAAGGTGTATTAAGAGAAGGATTTTGGGAAGAAGGGCTGCAAAGTACTGCAGAAAATTACTTTACAGAAAACCCAGAAAATACTTTAGGAGATTTTTTAACAGATGCTCCTAAAGAGTGGCTTAAAACATTAGGTACTACAGACGGGCAAGTAGCAGTATTTCTTGGCTCAGTTTATGGTGGTACAATGTCTGCAGCAGCTAATAGTTATAAAGCTAAAAAAGATAGGGAAACTTTAAATAGGCTTATAGAAAGAGGAAACAATTCTTTAAATCAATTAGCTTCGATTTTTCAATCTAGTGATGTTTTTGAAACTGTTATAAATGAACAAGGAGAAGAAGAAGTAGTTTATGTAAAAAATGAAGAAACAGGGGAGTTAGAAAAGAAAGTAGACCCTGTTAAATTAAGAATGAAATTAGAGGGGGATTTAAAATTTGAAGCCCTTTCTGCTATATTTGATGTTGCTAAAGAAACAGGTGATAAAAGACTTTTAGACGCTGTTAAAAACAAAGCTTACACAGAAATGGTTATACCTTTTATCTTAGATGATAAATTAGGTGTAGAAACTCTTAGACAAGCTTTAGATGCGCATGGTAAAATTGCAGAAGCAACACAAGGTAACAATCTTGATATAAATGAAATTAAATCAGATATTTTAAATAAAGCTACTTATTTAAAAAATCAATATAATCTTTTTCAGGATTTTTCTAGGTCTCTTATAAAGCTAAATGCTGATAATGTAAAAAACAAAGATTTTGATATTTTCTATGACAAATTGTTAGAGCAATATTTAGTATCTCATTCTGAGTTACAATTTTTAGAAAAAAGAAAAGAAAAATTAACAGAAACTATTACAGAGCTTGGTAATAATAATAGAAGGTTTCCAGATGCTGCAAATATATTATTGGACCCTAAAAACCAATCTTTAATTAGAGATGTTTTACAATCAGACCCAAGATTAGAAAAAGCTTATACAGAGTATTTAACGCTTGACCCTTCTATTGAATCTAAAAAAGATGTAATAGAGGACGTATGGAATCAAGATAAAAGTAATGAAGCGTTTCAAAAATTTGTAAATGATTCTAGAGAGTTAGAAAGAAAATTAGAACAAGCTAAAAAAGTACAAACTGTTTTAGATGATATTGCTAATTCTTCTAATTTAGAGGAATTAGATAATATCCTTATACCTGAAGGTATAGATAATGAGACAAGAGATCTTATAAATGCCACTAAAAAAGAAAGAAAAGAAGAATTAGAAGCAGCAGAAGAAGAGGAGGCACAAAAAGCTAAAGAAGACGCTGACTCTTCTTTAAATGAAAATGAAAGAGAGAGTTTAGAGAAAGAAGCGTACATTAAAAATCTCAAAGAAAACTTTGCAGAGGGAGATATTATTACTGTACCTGACTGGCATAAAAATGCAGGAGATGATGTAACTATTACTAAAATTAATAAAAAATCTATCTCAGTAGAAGATAGTAAAGGCAATAAGTTTTTAATTAAATATGAAGACTACTATGATGCTGCTGCTTCTAATGATATTCTTACAGTTTATTCCACAGAAGGAAATGTTCTTACTGAAGAAGATAGACAAGTAACTAAAGTAGTAAATGCAAAAGAAGATACTAGATTAGAGCAGGAATCTTTTGATACTCCTGTAATGATTAGGAATGATGAGCTTGACCAAATTTTTAACTTTATAGACCCTGCAGTAGAAGTTTTTGAAAGAAACCCTGTAGACAAAAAAGGACATAAAGTTTATTTTGAAATTGCTGGAACTACTACAGAAACAACTTTATCTAAAGAAGAAAAATCTGAGTTAAAAAAATTAAAGGATGAACAAGAAATACTTAGAAGAAAATTAGCTCTAGCTCAAGGAGATTTTTCTAATTTTGAAAAAAACTGGTTTATTTATTTACCTGAAACTCACGAAAAATACCCTAATGCTAAGTTAAAAGTAGTAAGAAAAAATAAAAAATCTTTTTCAGTTCAATTTTTATATGGCAAATTAAAAGATACTAAGGGAAATATTACTTTTGAAAGTATTACAAAGGGAGTTACCTCTGAGTATATTTCTACATTACAAGAACAATTAAAATCTGCACAAGATAGAATAAATAAATACAGGCAAACTCCTGTATTAAAAAGAGAGGAATTACCTCCTAATGTTTTAAAGGCATTAGAAATGTGGGAAGCTGCTACTAGTGTAGATGAAAATGGTAAAGTAACTATTGACCAAGACACTATTGATGAGGAGTTTTTAATTAACTACTTACCTATTAATGCCAAGTTTTCTAAAAGCTTAATGGCTCCTTTACACACTAAGTCTGATAAAGCTAGTGCTGTTAAATTTAATGCATTATTTAATGCAAAAACTAAAAGAATTAGAACAACTATAATTAAAGAAATTCTTTCTGGTACTCCTATTAATGACTTAAATACAGTTATTAAAGGACAAATGAATGGTACTATTAAAGCAGATGAAGGAACTCCTGGTAGAGCTGCTGTTAACTCCGTACAAGACCTTTATGAATTTCAAGGAGATATAAGTAATATAAAAGCGGATAGACTATTTATTGCTAATGAAGTAGGTAAATTAGAAAATACTAAAGGAAAAACTATTACTTTAAATAGACCAGTAGCTCCTGGTGAATTATATGTATTAATTCATACAGCTGCTGGAATGCCTTTTTATTTAAAACTAAATGTAGAAAAATTAGATCAAAATACTGCAGAATTCCTGTATGATCTATATAAAGAAAGATTTAAAAATGTAGCTGCAGGTAAACAAGTAAGGCTTAAAACAATGTCTGAAGAGTTATATAATAAGTTCTTGACTCAATACTCAGATGTTGTACCTTTACTTGGTAAAGATGAAAAAGATATTACTGTAAAAGATGTAATAGATTTCTTTATATATGACAGGTCTAGTAATAAAAAATCTAGAACAAGATTTATAAGCCAAGAAATTTTTGTTATTGGTAAAGATGAATTTACAAAAAAAGATTTTGAAAAACCAGAAGAAAAAGAAAGATTTATAAGTGCTTTAATGGATGTCAAAAGACACCATATAAGATTTAAAAAGAGAAAGAATGCTCCTAAAAAACAAGCTACTTTAGAAAATGTAGCATACCGTAGGTATATGTTTGGTAATAAAATAATATCTACTAATGCAGTTGTTAATGAGCCTACTTTCCAAGGTAAGACCACTATTTATTTAGATACTTTTTCTTTACGTGTTAAAAATAAACTATCTGATTACAATCCTGGAAAAGCTAAAGTTTATAAAAAACAATTAAGAGGTACTAATAAACAACTAAGAAAATATTTTCCAAAGCTTGCAGAAAGATATGTATCTCTTACTACTAATGAGCAAGGTTATACTGTAAAGAATGAATCAGGTTTTTATCAAAGAGCTTCTAGATTAAAAAATCTTACTCCTTACCAGAAAAAAGATGCAACATTTTTTAAAGCTGTAAAGAGAGGTACTATTATAGATAACATGTTTAGGCAATTCTTTGCTTACCCTATGAATAGATTTCATTTTATAGAAGAAGGAAAAAGAACTGTAGATAATGTTAATGGGGCTTATAATAAAAAATATGCAGACAATAAAGAAATAGAAGGAACAGATATAGAAATGACTACTGAGTTCTTTGAAAATTTATTTGATGTTTTTCAAAGCTATGCAGATTATTTTTATAAAAACAATTATGTAATATATTCTAACGCTCCATCTGCTGTAGGAATTTTTGGTGACAAAGAAGATACAGATACTTATTTTGGAGGTACTATTGATTTACTTGCCTATAAAGTAGATACTGGAGAGTATCATATGTTTGATTTAAAAACTACTTTTAAAGATAGAAGTTTTTTCTATAATAATCCTAAAGAAGATAAATATAACTATAAAAATGGAGATCAAATACAATTAAATGCTTATAGAGAATTATATTATCAATTTGCTGGAATCCCAGTATCTAGAATGTTTGTTATTCCTTTGACCACTAGAGCCTCACAAGGTAACAAATATGAAAATATTGGTGAAGATAAAAATCAAAAAATATTAGATGTAGAAGAATTTGATCTTAAAAAATATTTTGAAGAAAAATGGCTTCCTGCAATAAAAGCTAAAAAGAAAAAGAATACATCAGGAAAACCAACTCTTAATTATTCTAGTATATTTGGAGATAATCCTAATACTGCTAGCAGCAATGTTACAATAACCTCTACTGTTAGAGAGGCTTTCATTGGTTGGGTAAAAGAAGGCCCAGATGTGATTGAAAAATATAGTATAGGTATACCTAAAGGTTCAGGAACAAGTGCTGCTATAGATGTTTATTATATTCATCCTGCAGGTATGTTAGCACAAAGACAAGACCCAACTAAAAGGGATAATTATGTATTGGTAACCAACCCTTCAGTAATTAAAAAAGTTATAACAACATATTTTGAACTAGCAGAAAAGCAGGCAAAAATGGTAGCAGTACAAAGTAAAAAACTGCCTGCTTTACAAGAAAAGAAAGCAGAATTACAAGCTGCTTTAACAGGTGTTACAGACCCAGCTAAAATTAAAGCTATAAAAGCTAACATTGCAGCTAAATATAAAGGAAAAGTACCAGGGTCTATGGACATTTTAACAATTCAAAGTTTTAAAAAGTTGTATGGGGAACTTTTAGAAATAAAAGATGAGGTATTAGAAAATTTTAACAACTCTATTTCAGGAGCAGTTACAACTACTATTCCTTCTGTTAACCCTAATACAGATACCCCTACAATTCCTACAACTCCTGTACCCCCTACTCCACCAGGAGAAAATAATACTCCTGTACCTCCGTCAGGGAATGGAGTTCAACAAGACACTGTTATTAATTTAAGTAATATGTCAGAAGAAGAAAAAACTGATTTGTTTGATAATTTAATGAAGAGTACTTATGCTACACCTGTACTATTAAAGGCTTTTCAAAAAGAAGCAGCTAAATTATCAAATCCAGAAAAGGGAGAATTAATTAATACATTTATATCTTTACTTAAAGATAAAGGTATAACAGAGGAAGAAATATCTAAAAAATGCGGATTATAATATGGTTTGTAGTAGAAGTGTAAAATATTTAGGGAAAGACTCAAGCGTAAAATCTTTGTTATTTGATAAGTTATATCAAATAACAAAAGATGAAAAATACGCAGAGGATTTATATAACCAATTTAATACTGATTATTTCAAAAGAGAAGTTTTCGGAGATTTTACTAGTATAAATAGTGAAACTGAAGATTTATTTTTAAATAGAGTAGATGAAAATAATGAACCTCTTCTTATTTATAATTCAGATATAGATAAATATTATTATATAGATTTATACGGACAAAAAGTTTATGAGCCTCAGCAGCAAGGATTGGAAATGTTCTTTACTAAAGAAGATTTAGATATGCTTGTAAATACAATGGCTCTTAAATATTTTCAAACTTTAAATTATGATTTTGAAAATAATAATGCTGTTATTAAATTAAATAATATTTCTATTCAAGATATAGTAGAGCAATTTATAGATACTAAAATAAAAGAATTTCAACAGTCTGGTGATTTTATTAAAATGGCTTTAGCTCCTTCTTTAGAAGGTTCTAAACAATATATGAATGAATGGACTAAAAAGATAAGACAATTCTTTTTATCTAAAAAACTTATTATAAATGATTCAGTAGATTTTGAAACTGCTGAAGATTATTTAGAGCAAATAGAAGAGCAAGGTAAAGAAAATATTATAAGACCTGATGCTTGGACTACTGATAGAAAAAATACAGTTGCAAACAATATTAAATTATTTTTATCTTTATATAAAACATCTGAATTAAATAAATTTGGAGAATATAATTTTGTAAATTTTGAAGATGTTTTTACAAACTTAAATCAGATACTTTCTAATGTAGTAGCTGACTTAGATGAAAATGGTAATTTAGAAGATTTATATGAAGTCTTCTTAGAAGAAATAGGTAAATATGCTAAATATAAACCTTTTCTTCAAACTCTTTATGATGATTTAAAAAGAGTTACTAATGAGGATTTTAAAAATAGATTTGTAAATACTTTCTTTTTAGCTCGTAAAAAATTCTTAGGAACTATATATGGGTATGATGATAATGGTAATTTAAATGTAACTGTACAAGATTTTTCAGAAGTTACATCTAGAAAAAATGTAGTATTGTCTAAATGGAAAGACAATATGGAATTAATGGATGTCACTGGCACTACTTTAGCCCAAGCAATGTCAGTGTTAAATCCAGCCTTAATAGCTTATAGTAAAGAGCCTAATGAGAATACTATTGAAAAGTTAAAAGATTCTTTTATGGAGGTACTTGCTTCTGTAGGAGTTACTATAACTAGGCAAAATTTAGACTTTTTATTAGAGACTCACAAAAAATTTGATGATCCAGGAGAAGCTCTTGCTTTTATGGCTACTCAAGCAGTAAGGGCTGTAAAAGAAATTGGTAAAACAAGTCCTGGAGCAGAAGTGCTTAGAAATTCAGCTTTTGTAAATTTAGCTTCTGGAGAAGCTTTCTTTTTTGATAAAGGCTCAGATGCTTCTTTCTTTTCTGTTGGTAAAAGTAGATGGTTATATTCTTTATATTCCCACCTAGAGAAAATATTTATAGAATGGAAAAATAATCCTGAAGCATTAAGGTCTCATTTTAATAGTTCAGCCTGGACTAAAGGTAGTTTTTATGCTAAAAAATTATTAGCTCTTGATTTAGAAGATGATGTAACAGATGAAGAAAGATTAGAGTTAATGCAACAAAGACTTGAAGATTTAGATGTCTTTGTATTTAACTCTTTTCAAACAGATAGAGCAGCTAAAGAGGCAGTAGATAATAAAAGTATTGAGTATATAGATAGGATAACTGACTATATCAATAAAATGCTTAACCATCATAAGAATGGTAAAACTTTTCATAACACTGCTTTAGCAGGAGATAAAAATAACCAATATCAAATAGTTTGGGGTGATTGGGTTCATCAAGAAACTAATGCTGAAAAAGGTACAGACGGTAAATTAATAATTAACGAGGATGTTAAAGATATTTTCTGGAATTATTTTAAAGCAGAATATTATCGTATAGAAGAAGCACATCAAAGACTAGAAAATCAGGAAGAGCCTATTGTTAATTATGATCAAAAAGCCCTAGAGATGAGCTTATTTCCATCTCTTTCACCTGTTCAAAATGGTAAAAATGTAGCCAAGCCAAAAGGTCTTAGTAAGCCTATTTATTATAAAGGGCGTCCTATATATAAAGACATAGAATCTAGAAAAGCAGATATTATGCCTTTAATCGTAGAGGCATTACATACTAAAATAAAAGAAACTTATAAAATATTAGAAGACGCAGGAGTTTTATATTATACATATCAAGGATTTAGAAAGCTTAGAAATGTAGATTTTGATATTTTAAGAAGTTATATTCCTACAGATAATTTACAAAGACCTGTTAGACCTCTTTCTGAAAAAGCAAAAGATACAAGAAGAGCTAATATTGAAAATGGTTTATTTAGTTTAATATCAGATGTTACTGTAAACAGTTTAATTTCTCAAATAGAGTACTCTATGCTTATAGCTGGGGATGTAGCTTTTTACAAAAACTTTAATGATTACAAAAAAAGAATACAGCAAACATATACAGACGGACAGTATTTAAATAGATTGTCCTCAGATGAAGTTTATTTTAATATTGCCGTAATTAATAGTGTAAAAGTTCCAGCTGTTAATTTAGACCTTATTAAAAAACATATAGATGATCCTTCAATTATAGACGCATATTCTAATGTAAATAATGCTGATGGACAGGCTTGGATTACTCCTCAAAGGTGGAAATTTATTATGGATAAATTAGGTAAATCAGGACCTATTTTAGATTCTACCTATAAAAAAATGTTTGAAAGAGAACCTGTATTTACTTTAGAAGAATTAAAATTACTAGCACAGCCTTTAAAGGGTGTATATTTTAGTAATAGAAATGGGCATCCTATATATTTAAAGTATTCTCAAGCTGTTATATTGCCTAATCTTATGCGCAATACTCCTATAGAAAAGTTGTATAAGAAAATGGTAGAAGATGAAAATGGCAATGAATTGCCTTTTAATGAACAAACTCACGAGCTTGTTACTTTGGATGGTATTAAAGTAGGCGCAATAGCTCCTACAACAGTACATAAAGCAGATGGCTCTATAGCAGAGGATATTCAACTAAATCAAATGCAGCTTGAAAATTATTATTGGAAGCTGCAACAAGACCTTCCCACAAAAGGAATTAAACCTAGGGATTTAGGTAGCCAAATACAAAAAAATGTATTTCAAGGAATTGCTTTCTTTCCTGTGGAAGAAAGGTTTGATCTTGGTGGGAAAGAGCTTGATAAAAATGAAATGATTAAACATCTACATAATATATTTGGCGTAATGTCAAATAGATCGATGTTAGATTTAGTACAAAGTTTGGGAATTAATTCTAAAGGGGAGATTAAAAATGTAGATGCTCTTTATAGAAATATTATTCAACAACTAAGTAAAAGAGATACCCCTAATCAAGTAATGATTGAAGCATTACAATATGGAGTTTCTCCTTTTGGTATACCTGGAAGTTATGAACTATTTCAAAATGTCTTTAGTAAGATATGGAATGATAACACTATAAAAATTAAAACAAATGGTGCAGGGTATATTCAAATGTCTGATTTTGGACTTAGTTATGATGAGGCTAAAAGGAAAAAAGGAATAAGATTTACTCCTTGGTTTGATAAAGAGGCTGGAAAACTTTCACCCCCTGTAATTGGGATTAATCCTGTTACAGGAAAAGAAGTGATTAAGCCTGCTGGCATATTTCTATCTGGTTCTTTTATTGCAAAACATATACCTGATTACAGAAAATTTACAGATGAACAACTTTTTGGTAAATATGATGCAGAAACTGGAGAATTATTAGAACGAGGCAAAATAGATGAAAGGATATTAAAGAATATTGTGCACTATCGTATCCCTAATCAAGGGTTTTCTTCTAATGACCCTGTTACTGTAATGGGTATACTCCCAGATGAGATAGGAGATACTGTAGTTGTTTATACAGGTATTACTACTAAAACAGGTTCTGACTTTGATATTGATAAAGGATATTTAATGATGCCTGCTTATAAAGCAGATTATCCTGAAGGAATAAAAGTAGAAGTTAGAAAATATATAGAATATCAAAACTGGACTTATGAGGATGTTATAAATGAATTATATAATTTACAAGTATTACCTAAAAATAATAAAAAATTAAATTATAATATTTTAATTGATTTTATTATCAATGACCCTACTTATGAACACTACGATGAATTTAGAAGTGTTTTAGAAATTCAAAAATTACAAAGAAAAACAGCTAAAAAATTAATTTATATTGAACCTGATCACAATGCTCCACTGGAAACACAAACTATGGAGCAATTACAAAATCATTTATTAGAAGCTTATATATCAGTTTTTACAAATAAAAACAACTATAAGTTGTTAATGAATCCTATTGATTCTTCTGTTATTGAAAATGATATTAAATCATTTTTAGATGTACCAGAAACTTCTGATCTTTCTGGCTTCTCTGGTATAGAAGATTTGGAATTGAAAAATAAATTAATGACAGGAAAAGCAGGATTAGGACAAGCTGTTAACTATACTGTTGATTATGGTAGGGGCTCTATGGCTAATTTATCTATGTTAGATGCCACTTTCCCTATGGGAAGAGATACATTAGATAGGCAAAGTAGTTTAGAATTAACTGATGAAGATTTAAAATTCTATGTAAAAGAGTTTAATTCTAAGATGCCTAAAGAATTACATATAACTTATGAATTTGCACAGGAAAATCTAAGAGATATAGAGATTGCAACTTCTTTTATGACTATCATTAACGGGTTTGTAGATGTTGCTAAAGATGATTATTTAGTACAAGGTAATTGGAATTTAGCTACTAATGCTGTAGGTCTTAGTATGCTTAGAGCAGGAACACATCCTTTTATTATTACCAGGTTTTTATATCAACCTATAGTAAGAGAATATGTTAATTTCTTAGAAAGAGTTAATTCTCAAACTTTAAAAAGAGAAGGTAGTAGAATTAAATTATTTAAGCTAGAAAAAATACTAGACGAATTTAAAGAAAACAGTAATCTTACTTTAAATGGTAATACTATAAATGTATATCAGTTAATGAAAAGGCATTTAGGGTATTCTGATGTACAATTTTTAAATAAAAAACGTATTGAAAAAAGTGAAGAAAGTATTGAAAATACTTATGAGAGATTATATGAAGAATTGCACGAAGCCTTTGATTTAGGTGCAGAAGATCAATATGAAGAAATACAAGAGATAGCTGAAAAAGCTAGAGACCTTTTATATTCTTATTTTTTAAGTCCTCAAACATCAGGTGTAAGTTACTTTTCATTAAAACATTTAACTAATCAAATTAAAAACCCTACTCTAGCAGGGCAAAAAGGTTACTTAGAATATTTTGAAGACACAAGAAAATTAGGTAGGAATTTAAATAAAGTAGTACAGGCAAATAAAACAGACGTAGAGGGTAAAGGTAAAAATGCTACGAGTAATTTAATTAAATTAAATATTATAAATAAGTTATTAACTTATATTGAAGAAGAAGAAGTTGCTGGTTATGAAACAATGCTTTTTTATGATGGTAAAATGACATCTGTTGCACACGCTATTAATAATAGTCTTAGTGAGCCTTTAAAAATAATGTTAAATAACCCTACATTATTTCCTACAGTTAATAGCTCTGCTATTAAAACTTTTAATTATATTTCAAGAAGACTTAGTAAATTTAAATTAGACAATCAAGATTTAGGAGATACTCTTGAAAGAAATTATTATTCTTATTTAATGTCTGGTTTTGGTCCTTTTCAATTAAATACAGAGCAAAGGAAACAACTGTTGCTTAATATGCCTGATAGGGTAAGAGCTATGCAAATTTTATACCCTGAAAATGCTTTGTTAGAAGAGCTAGTGTTGATTACAAGTGAAGATACTGGAATTACTTATATAAATTCTACTATTAGTAAAAAAACTCCTGATAGAATAAAAGAAATGGTTTCTGCATGGGAAGATCTTTTAGAAGAAGAGGCATTTTTTGCAGAAGATTTAATTAAATATTCTTATATACATTCAGGATTTAACAGAAGGATAAATTCATTTCATGAGTATATCCCTCCAAAATGGTTTAATTTAAATAGATTAAATTCTTATCTTTACCAGTTAGATAAAGATCTTCCTGATGTTGTTGATATAAATTTTGTAGATCAGTTCTTTAGAAATAATATAAATATTTCTTTTGGAAGTGTAACATTATGGCCTGGTAACTCTACTTATGACTATACTATAGACAAATCAGGAAAATTAGTTAGGTTAGGCCCTGTAATTGAAGACAAATCAGAAGCTAAATACTTAGCAAAAAGAACTATACGTTCTAGCAATCCTAATATTCCTGATAGAGATGTTTATTATAAATTAATAGGTATTAAAAGTACTAAAGCGGGGCTTAGAGGTATTTATGTTATTACTTCTCCTTTAGGTCTTATAGATGGTAGAAATAGATTTACAGAATATAATATATTAAATAAAAACAATGTTGCTTATAATTTTTCTATGTTTGATGCAATTAATGAGCAGAGTTTTAAAAAGATTGATTTAATGAGTATTGTTAATACTATTGAAAATAATTCAAAAGATATTACAAATTTAGATAAAGATGTATTCTTAGACACTCCTGTAGTTGATGAAGAATTTATGGCTGGTGGGTTTAGAACAGAAGAGTTACAAAGTAGTGATATAGAAAATGAGCAGCCTCCTACAAGAGTAGAGGTTAATAAAATTATATCTGGAGGACAAACTGGGATAGATAGATTAGGATTAGAAATAGGACAAGAGCTGGGGATATTAACAGGAGGAACTGCTGCTCCAGGTTTTGTTACTGAGGAAGGTAAAGATGATTCTTTAGCTGATTTTGGTGTTGAAGAAATATCAGAAGATTTACAGCAAGGTAAAAAAGGCAGACAATTTTATTTACCTAGAACAGAGCAAAATGTCATTAATTCTGATGGTACTGTATATTTTAGTGAAAATAAAAGTTCAGCTGGACTTAGAGCAACTAAAAATTTTGCAGATGGTTATGATAAACCTTTTATTTTAAATCCTACAGCAACAGAATTAAGAGAATGGATAGACAAAAATAATATACAAGTAATAAATGTTGCTGGTAATAGAAGCAGTAAAATGTCAGAGGAGTTTGTAGAAATAGTAAGAGAAACTATGATAGAAGCATTAACTCCTCAAGAGCTTTCTACAAAAGAGGGTGATAACTTTGATTTTTGTTAATTATGAAGTGTGCAGTACAATTTAAAACAAAAGAGTTTTTACAAGACAATAATTTAATTGACTCTAATAATAATGTATTAAACTTAGAGGAATTTAAAAAAGCAGCAAGAACTCTTGATAATTTAGCTTTTTCTAAGTATTCAGTAGATACCTTAGACAATAGTTTATTTTCATTAAGGAATGAGGCTGATGGGATAAAGGTAGAGTATAATGAAAATATGTTTAATATTTTGCAAAATGCAGAAGCGGAATATTATACAGAATCTTTTCAATCTTTACTTGAAAAATATAAGCAAAAAGTTAACTCGTTACGTGTTAATAATAACTATGTTGAAGGTGATTTAGTAAGCGCTTTAGAGGATATAGAATTTACAGAAGTAACTGCAAGTACTACTTTATTTAATACGGAAAGACCTTCTAATGCTAATGAGGCTATAAAAAGAATTTTAGAAGAAGATTTAGATGGGGAAGTTAGGGAACTTTTAGAGCAAATAGTAAGGAAATTTCCTGAGCTTAAAACTAAAATTCAATATGTTAGTGCTAAAGCTTTACTTGCTAAAACAAATGAGCCTGCTAATGTGATGGTCTATGACAGAATAAATAATGTTATATACGTTAGCCCTGAACTAATTAAAGAAAGAGGTTACTCTGCTAGTTACATAAGTAACACATTTGTACATGAGGTAATGCACTCTGTTACTCTAAAGGCTTTATTAGACCCTACAACCATAGAGCAAGAGCTTTTCTCAGAGCAAGTGGCACTGGAGTATACCAGACTAAAAGAAAAGGCGTCAGAAGAGCTTAAAAACAGTAAAGGATTTGCCAATAAAGAGGAGTTTGTAGCAGAAATGTTCTCTAATCCTGATTTTAGACAGGAAGTGAATAGATTAGACAAGAATTTTTTCGATATGCTTATTAACTTAATAAGACGCATATTTGGATTCAAAAAAAATAATGTTTATAATAGGTTAATTAAATCAGGAGTAAGAGGATTTTCTCAAGAAAATATTAATAATGAAAATGCTCCAGTTTATTATCTTAAAACAGATGAAAATTTTAAAGTAGATAATACTACTTTTGATAAAAGACTTGCTAATACTATAAAGAAAATCAATAATTCTATTGATCAAAATATAAAACAAATTAAAGGTAAATTAGAATATCGTAAAGAAACTAATTATAATACAGAAGTATTAGATGAAATACTTTTAACACTTCAAGCAATAGAAAATGATATTCAAACTACTATTCCTTTAGAGCAAATTAAAGCAATTAATGATTTTGTAAAATTAATTCAAAGATCTTTAAATACTTTAAATGCAGGACTTGCAAGAAGAGACCCTGAAAATTTAGAATACACTCGTAATCTTATTCAAAATTATACTGATATTATTTCTTATTATGAGGTTATAGAAGAAATTAAAGATATTGTTGTTGATTTAGAAACTTCTCGTCCAGAAAATATTTCCGAAGAAGATATAAAGAAGATAGCTGGAGCTACTAATTATACTTTAGGATTATTTTATAATGTACAAGGACAGCTGCATTCGTTAATTAAAGAACATATGTTTGATACTTTAAATGATATTAAATATCATAAAGAAGTAGAGAATAAACATTATCAAAGATTAAAACAAGAACATAAAGATGCTAATCTTATAGGAGATAGGGAACAGTGGATTATACAAATGATGTCTACTCGTGATAAAGAAAGAATAGATGAAGATGTTAAAATAGCTACTGAAGAATTAATTGCTAATCCTGTATTTGATATTAGTTCTTTTACTCTTAAATTTGTTTCTAGTGTTAATGTAGGTTCTAAATTTGTTCAAATATTAGAACATATGTTAAATGAAATATACACAGAAAGAAATAGTGAAAGAGAAAAAGCAGATCAAGAATTTCAAGATATTTTTACAGAAGCAGTTCAAACTAAAGGAACAAATAATATTAAAAAACTTTATAGTAATCTATATGAACAAACTGCTGATGGAACTTATTATTTAAAAGGAGAATATTCTGTTAAATTTTTAGATGAGGTAATAGGTAAAATCAATACTGTTAGAGAAAAATATGATGAGCAAATTGAAGAACTTCAATTAACTTACTTAGGTACAGACCCTGATAGTGATTTTTATCAAGCTCAAAATGATAAGGTAAGAGCTTTAGTTGAAAAAAGAAATACAGAAATAAAAGCTATTGAAGATGCTAATTATGATTATGGCGCTGAAAATGAAAAAATAATTAAAGATAAATGGAAAAATGATTTATCTTCTTTATCTGAAATAGATAAAAAACTTTTAAGTTTCTTTACTAAATCTTCAGAAGATATTCGTAAGCTTTCATATTCTGCTCCTATAATGATGAGCAATATTAAATATTATGGGAATGGAAAATTTTACACTTTACCTAAAATTTCTAAATCTGATACAGAAAGATTAATTGTAGATAAAAATGCAGTAGGTTATGTAAAAGATAAATTTGCAGATAGAAATGTAAGAGTTGATGACGTAGGGTATGTAGAAGAAATGTCTACAGTTGCAGGTAAAAAGATTTTACAGAAAAAATTGTGGTATAGAGACCCTGTTGGAGTATTTGATTCTAAAAATCAATCTTTAGATTTAATGACGATATTCCGTTTAGATTATATAAACGCTCTTAATTATAATATAAGACATCAACATGAAGATAAATTAAATTATTTATTAGAAATAGCTTCTGCAAAAGAAAAGTTTTATAAAAAGAAAGGAAATTTATTAGTAGTCAATCCTAAATTAGAGCAAGCAAAAGTAATTGATGGTGAACAATCTAATACTGCTGCTTTAATGAAACATATGATGGAAACTAGATTTTATGATGTAATGGCTAAAACAGGTACTACTTTTTTAGGAATGGAAGCGCATAAAATAGTCGATATGCTTAATAGTACATCTGCACTACTTACTTTGTCTTTAAATTTTGCTTCAGGAACTGCTAACGTAATAAATGCTAATGGGCAATTATTTATAGAAAGTTTTGCAAAGGGTTATCATATAACAGCAAAAGACATAGCTAAAGCTAATGCTTTATATGGTAATAATTTACCTGAAATATTGAAAGATACTACAAGACCTGTAAATAGGTCTTTAGTTAATCAGATTCATGAATACTTTGATACTCAAGGATTAAGAAATATGTCTAATGTTAATTTTATTATAACAGACATGCTTAAACTTGGTATGAATAAAGAAGCTTTAAGAGTATTTCAAGAGTCTGGAGAACATTGGATTCAATCTACTGTAGCTTTAAGTATTTTAAATAATATTAAAGTTTTAAATGAGAATAGTCAATTTATTGATAAAGATGGTAAAGTAGTAAAATCTAAAGACAAAGCAGCATCTGTTTTAGATATGATGTCTGTAGATAAAACTACTGGTGCTTTACAAATAAGTGATAAATTTACTTATACTACTCATTCTAAATTAACTAAATGGAATGAAGGAGGTAAAGAAAATGTAACTAGTTTAATCCATAAAAAATTAGACGATATAATTGGTAACTACAGACAGACTCATCAGCCAGAAGTAATGAAACATTGGCTAGGAAAACTTGTATTATTATATCGCAAGTTTTTAGTACCAATGGCTATTTATAGAGGTAAAGGATTAAATACTGTAGGAATAAGAAAAGAAAACTTACAAGAAAAAGATAGACCTTTTAATTATGCCTTACAAGAATATGATGAAGGTTATTATACTACATTTTTTAGATATGTTTTAGATTCAATTAAAAGAAGAAAATTCTATTTACTTTCTAAAGGGGAAGTTTGGAAAAATCTTACTGATTTTGAAAAACATAACATAAAAAAGTTTGTAGTAGAAACAGTTATGATATATGGTATGCTTCCTTTACTTGTAGAGTTTGCTGCAGCTTCTGCTAAAGCAGATACTTCTCAAGATGATGAAGAATACTTATTCTTTTTAATATATCAAATTCGTAGATTAAGAACAGAATTAGCACAATACAGAAGTTATAATGAAGCTTTTAAAATGTTAAGATCCCCTATTCCTTCTGCACGTTTGTTTGAAACTACTTTAGATATATTTACTACATCACTTAATCCTACTAAATGGGGAGAAGTATATGAAAATGGACATAATAAAGGTAAAAATAAAATTATTACTAAAACTATGAAACAAATTCCAGTAGCTAAAGAATTCTATAGAACTTATAAAGATTTATTTGAATTTCAAAATAGTTATTTTGGTAATAGATAAATAATTTAATTTTTTAATTAATAAAAAAAGAGCATCTTTATAAATTAAAGATGCTCTTTTTAGTAAAACAAATGGTTATTTAATAATTATGTTTATTTTTTTATTCTTAAATTTGATAAATCATACATAGTGAGTTCTATATTATCTAAACGATTAAATTGTTTTACTAATTTATCAAATGTTCTTTTATGATTAACTTTTAAAAATTTTAATGCTTGCTTAAAAGTAATTGATTCAGTTATTATTTTTCTTTCTCTTATATATCTTTTTGCTTTTGTTTTGTAATCAACTTTATCCATATGTTTTAAAAATATATTCTGTTTTATTAACTTTTCTAAATCTTTTTCTGTTTTTTGTGTATTAATAAAACACCTAGTAAAAATATGTTCATTTTTACTTATATCTTTTAAATCTTTTTCTTTAAAATAAGTACGATTTAATTTTAATAAATACATCCGCATATCACTTTGATTAGAACTAGTATACTTTTTACTAAATACTATTTCTATAAAAGGAAAATATGTTTTAAAAAGTTTTTTTACTTTGTCATAAGACCATTCTTTTTCATTAATATCTATTACCCATAATGGTTTCATCATCATATAAACTTTAAAAAAAATAATATAGACAATATTTTTTTTTATTTCTTCTTGATTTTTAAATTCAAAATGTCTATTGACACTATAAAAAATAGAATCTATATTACTTATAGAGCCTACTTGACAATTACCAGTAATATTATAATTTAATTTTGATCTATAAGTTCCAAATACATTATCAAAAGATATTTTTACAGTGTGATCTGTTGAAGAATCTGATTCTGTAAATTCAATAAATGCTTTCATTTTTTAAAATCTAGTTTTTAATCTTTTATTTATTTCTTCTAATGTTATAGGCTCATAATGTAATTGTTCTGCTGAAACATTAAAATAATTAGGATGTAATATTTCAACATCTTTTTTAAATTCAAAATCCCAAGTATAAGCATGTATATTATTTTCATGTAAATGACCATGAATATTTATACTTGCTCTATAAGTTAATTCTTTAGGATGTATAGGTATATGAGTTAATAAATATTTATTTTTATATTTTATAGGCCCTGAAACATGATCTACATGTTTTAATAATTCTCTAACATCTTGTCTTCTGTCGTGATTTCCTAAAACTACATATTTCTTTCCTTTTAATAAATCTAATAATTCATAACCTGCTTTCTTCTCCATAGTAATATCACCTAATATATAAGTGACATCTTTTTTATGAACAACTTTATTCCAAGTTTCAATAATATGTTTGTTCATTTTTTGTGCATTTTCAAATCCTCTGAAAGAAGCACAATTTTCGTGATTAAAATGTAAATCTGAAATAAATCTTACTACGCCCATATTTGTGGAATTAAAGTTGATATATACCATCCTAATAAAAATCCTACACTGCTAGGTATTGGAAATAAAATATTTTTTCCAAATTTACTAACGTATTTATTTCTATTAAGTATTTTACTTTCTAATTGTTTTAATCCATAGTAGGCAAAAAAAATAAACCACCATAAATTACTAATTACTGCTCCAATAACTATTGCGCTAAAGAAGCCGTAAAGAAAATTAACAAAAGCATGTTTTGTTATTTCTTGTATTGATACTTCTGTATCTAAAACTTTTCTTTTTTTAGTATAGTGCATTCTCTCTAAATGTTTTTAAAAAGCTAAGATTAATTTTATTTATTATTTCAACATAATTTAATAATATAAAATTTCTAATAAATAGTTCATTTTCTTTTGCAGAATAAAAAAAATACATTATTGTTTTTAACATATGATCAAAAGAAAATTCTTTAAATAAATTATCATGAATTTTATTATCTTCATCAAAAAAATTTTCAATATAATATGCTTGTAAAAAATCAATACAAAAATTTAATTTTTCTTCTTCTGTTAGCATATTAAAACATTTTATTGAATAATGATTTGGTAATAAAAAACTTACTTTATAAACAGCAGATTTTAAATACATAGTATCTGTTTTATAAAATAATTGTACAATTTTGCCTAATGATTTTTTAAAAGGGGTTGCTTTTTTAATATCATCTTCATAGCAAGTTTGTGCGCTATATGTTGAAAAGTAATCTCCTGCACTTATGGCTTTTTGTATCTTTTCATTTGTTATATATCCATTACAATTTAATTGTTCAAGTAATTTAGGATACATATAATGAAAACCTAACATTCTATTATGCCAAACTTCTATATCATAATGAATCTTAAATAAATTAAGACTATTAAAAATAAAAGTAGTAATAGGAGATGCTATTTTTGTTTTATTAAAAGCTAATTCATACCTATAATAATATTTGGCATATTTTAAATGCAATGGGTTATAAAAACATAATGTATCTAAAAAGCTATCTACATTTTTATATAATCTAATTCCTTCATCTTTAAAATAAAGTTCATATTCTTTATTTTTAATAGAGTCTAAAAAATCATCAACTTCATGATCAAAAGCAATAAATTCTTTATCTATAATATCATGAGATGAATTGTAATAATTAATAGCTATATCTCCTATTACTAACATTTTTATTTTTTAATGTGATTTATACATTCTTTTAGGTTATTAAAATAAAACATTTTTAAATTTGAAATATTACTAAAAATTTTATTAAACCAAACTTCTTCTTGGGTATTTTTAGTTACAAATATAAAAACTCTTCCTATTTTATTATTCTTTCTTAATCTTCCGATTCTTTGAATAAAATCTTTATCTGTACTATAATAAGACATTATAATACAATTATCAACATTATTAAGATTTGCTCCTTGTTTTAATTTTTTAAAACTTCCTATAACATTTGTAATTCCTTTTTCAAAGTTATCTCTTATTGCTGTATTTTCTGCATCAGTGTTACGAGAGCTTACAACATTATTTGTAACTTTATATAAGGAGTCTAAAGAATTACTAAATATTATAGTTTTACTTTTTAAATGTTTTAAAATTTCTTTTGTTGCAGCTATTTTTGAAGGTAAATTATATAATATATTACTTCTTTTATGAGAAGTTATTCTTATTTTTAATTTTTTAGTTTCTTCGTCAGAAATAAACCACGCTGTTTTATGTTGTTTATCCCAATATGAGTATGCTGCATCTTCAGTTTGATAGAATCTTTTCTTTTTATTACCTGCTTCTATAGTTTTATTTTTGTTATCTAATTCATGATTTATAACAAAAATTTCTAATTCTCTGGTTGTACCATCTTTTTGACCGTCTTTAACAGTATATTTAAAACAAATAGGAGCTATTTTATTTAATAAATCTCCTTTAGTATAAGATACAATTTCTGTTTCATATAAAGTTTTAGTATTAATAGTAGCAGATAATCCTATAATTGCATCATATTTATTATTAAAATAAAATTTAGAATATGCAGGAGTTAAAGAATCATGTATTTCATCAGCAATTACTAATCCAATATCATTTCTTCCCTTCCATTTATAAACTGTTTGATAACAATAAAAATGTAAATTATAGTCTTCTAAAACATTTTTATCAAAAAGCTTGTTAAACTTATCAATATCATTTTTTAAATCTTTAATTCTATCTGTTGCTTCTGCTAAAAATAAATGTATTTTACCATCATTTTTAGGCATTGTATATAAAGCATGTAAAGATATAAAAGTTTTTCCTAAACCAGTTATGATTTCACAAGTACCTTTTTTATCTTTTTCGATCCATTTATGTAAAGCTTCTGTTTGAATTTTATTTCTAACAGAGTCTAACATAAAAAATTTTTTTTAAATAAAAAAAAGGGCAGTGAAAACTGCCCTTTTTTATTATGCTTCACAAGCTACACATTCATTAATGTCTCTTGCAAAAGATTGTGCTGCACTTTGACTAAATTGATAATACAAAGTTTTAATTCCTTCTTCCCACGCATATAAATAAAGTTTATTAATTTCTTTAGCTGGTACAGAAGGATGAATCATAAGATTCAATGATTGACTTTGGTCTATAAATTTTTGTCTTTGTGCTGCTTGTAATATTAATTCTTTTGGACTTATTTCAATAAAAGATTTAAATACTTCTTTTGTTGGAAAATCTAAATGTTGACAACTTCCATCATTGTCTAAAATAGATTGCCATACTTCAGGAGTATTTAGATCATATTTTTCAAGTTCCTGTTCAAGTATTTTATTTTTATATACAGATTTAGATTTAGCTAAATCTTTTACAAAATAATTAGACTTAATAGGCTCAATTCCCATTGAAACTTGTCCTAAAATAAAACTACTAGATTTTGTAGGTGCTATAGCTAAAAGAGTAGTATTAGCAAATCCTTCTCTTAAACATTTATAACCTAAATGTTCATAACACCATCGAGAAGCATAGTCACTTCTCTCTTTTAAAGTAGAAAATATTTCATGATTTATTTGTTTAGTTTTTAAAGATTCAAATTCAATAAGTTTAGATTGTAAATAAGAATGATATCCTAATACACCTAAACCTAAAGCACGATGTTCTTTAGCAAATTTATGTGCTCTTCCCATTCCTGGTAATTTAGAAGACTTTTCAATAAAATCTTCCATAACAGCATTTAAAAAAAGAACATAAGTTTCTATTGCGTCTGTATTTTTTATTTCATCCCAATGCAATAAATTTATACTACCTAAACAACAAACAAAAGAACTATAAGAATCAGTTGGTAATTGTATTTCTGAACATAAATTACTTGCTGTAATTTCTAATCCTAATTCTTTATAAGGAGTATTATTGTTACTGTTATCTTTAAACATAATATAAGGAAATCCAAACTCACTTCTTCTTTGAAGAACTTTAGCCCAAACTTTTCTGTTTGGAGATTCTGGATTATTTATCATATCATGTAACCAATCGTCTGTAACAGTTACAGCATATTGTAAATTTTGTATAGGATTTCCTTCAATACCAATATCTAAAAAATCCATAATATCAGGATGTTCAATAGGTAGATATAAAGCACAGGCACCTCTTCTAGCATCTGATTGTTTACATTTGTCTATAATAGTATCGTACATTACAGCATAATGTACAGGACCGTCTGCTTTACCTCCAGTACTAATATTAGCACCACGAGGTCTAATATTACCTAAATAAGCAGAAGTACCACCTCCATATTTAGACATCATTCCTATTTCTCTACCTGCATTCAAAATACTGTCTAATGTATCGTCTACATTAGAACCATAACAACTAATCGCTAATGCACGTTCATAACCAAAGTTGGTCCATACAGGAGTAGAAAGAGAATAAAATCCTCTTTGCATATAATCCTCAAATTTTTGAGAAAAATTTTTAATTCCTAATATTTTTTCTGCGTGATTAGCAATATCTTTAATTCTTTGTTCAGGAGTAATATTTTCTTTTAAATATCCCCTTGACAAAAATATTCTACTTTCTTCATTTAGCCAATAATACTTTTTCATAGTTAAAATAAGTCACTTCCTGTGATAGGTTTTGATTTTTTGTTATAATCTATTTGTTTTTTGTAAAAAAAGTCTCCTTCTTTAGTAGATTTTAACTCTACTTCAAACCAAAGAGTAGGTTCTAATAATTCAATGTTAACTTCAAATAAAGGTTCTAAACCAATTTTTTCTAAAGAGTTATTAAATCTATTTTTAATAAATTCCTGCACAACTCTTTGAGGTAAAAAATCTAATTCTCCCTTTTCAAAAATCCAATCTAATACTTTGCATTCAGCTATATAAGCTTTTTTGCAAGCAGAATAAATTAATTTATTAAAATCTTCATCAAACCACTCAGGGTTTTCTTTTTTTATAATATTGATAATTTCAACACCAAAATTACCATGTATATCTTCTTCCTTTGATGTAGCTTCTACTACATTAGATATACCTTTAAACAGATTTTTGTCTTTATTAAAAGACATTAAAATCAAAAATTGGCTAAATAATGACACATGTTCAATAAAAAGAGAAAAAAGTAATACACTTTTAGTATAAAGCTTATCACTCTTGCTACGTGTACCATCTAAATATTTAGTAAGATAGCTAATTCTATCTTTTATAGCTGGTACTTCTATTACCTTTTCAAATTCTTTTTGTAAACCTAATACATTTAATAATTCTGCATAGGCATCTTTGTGTCTTACTTCGGATTCAGCAAAAGTCATTCCAACATCTCCTATTTCAGGTATAGGCATTCTTTTATACATGTCTGCCCAAAATGTTTTAACACTGACTTCTATTTGTGCTATTCCTAGCATGGATCGTTTAATTGCTTCCTTTTCAACTTCAGTTACGTTTACTTTATAATCAGATATATCAGAAGTAAAATTAAATTCTGTATGCAACCAATAAGAATGTCTAATTGCATTTTTAAATTTAATTAATTCTGGATATTGATATGGAAGAATATTAATCCTTTTCTTAAATATACTCATAAGCTAATATACTTACTAACTTATTATCAAATGTGTAATGTTTGTTTGTTTAATTGAATTGTTTCTTTTTCTTTAGACATTATATCTGATAATTCAGCATCATCAGAAAGAGTAACATTCAATTCTTTTTCTATTGATTTTTTTAAAATCTCTTCTCTATATAAAATATGTTTTATTCTTAATAAAAAACCAATAGCATCTGGCTTCCTATGATAAATATGTGTAAAAAACTCTAAAATAAGTTCTTTAGCATCTTCTTCATATAAAGAATACTTACCTTGAATAAAACAATTATATTCATATAAATATTCTTCTGGAAACTTAAATACTAATACAATAGTTTCTTTAGAAGAATCAATTAAATCTATAAAATATTCATTATTTGTTAATGAATATTCATATTGTTTAAAATCATCTGTATCTATATATTCTAGTTCTACAAATATACAATTTTTATATTTATTTTCACTATCAAAAATATAAGTATTAAGAATATTATTGTAATATTTTTTATTAAAATTTACAACTTCTGATAATAATGGTAGTAAGTAAGTTTTTGATTTGTTAGACTTACTTTTTTTCATTACATAAAAATATTTATTCTAAAGTTATAAATGAATCTTCTAATTTTAACCTTCCTTTAGATTCATAAATTTTTTTAGATAATTTAAATTCGTTGTGATTAATATGCCATTTTATTTCTTCTAACAACTCATTTAAACCTTTATATTTTATACCAGAAGTATCGGTAAAACCGTTTTTAGATGCCTTTAGCCATTTTTTAGTTGTTTCATATACTAAAGGAATCCTTTCATATCGTGAGATATATAAAAATTCAAAAGGTAATAATTTATATCCTTTTAATCCTGTTAATTTTAAAAAAGTAGGGAATGCAAGGGTATAAATTAAAGCTTGGAGATCATATCTCCATTTTAAAAGACTTGTTATAAATTTACTACAACTATCTTTTCCTGTTTTCAAGTCAATAAATTTTACAGTCTTTTTTTTGTGGTCTATTAAAACTTTATCAATAATGCCTCTAATTTTGAAGCCTGATTTTTCAAACGTAAATTTAAATTGATTATAATGTTCTAAATTATTATTAAAAATATAACTAGAATTTTCGTGGGTTAATAATACTTCCACTACTTCTTTTGCAAACTCTAAATCTTCAGAACTTACAATAGTTTTATTTTTAGAATCAAATTTAGCATGAATATAATTCCAAAATTCTTCAGAATTTAACTCTTGTAAAATACGTTCATCTTTCCAGCGAGGCCATAACTTATTTTTTTTACAAAGTTCTAGCATCTCTTCTATAGAGGGTATTTCAATATAATTATCTAAAATTATATTGCATAATTTAGCAAGATTACCTATAGGCTTACCGCCATCAAATACAAGATAAATCTTATTAAAATTATGTTTATTTAGCAATAAATCATCTATAAGAGAACCAAGTCTAATTCCATCAGAGTCTATTTCTTTTTTAACTCTAACAAGTGCTTCCGCACCATTTTTGTTAAAATCGACAATACGACTATAAGATAAGGCACGATCAAATTTCTCTAGATCATATAATGCATCTAATTCATTCATTTAAAATTTAAACGACCACTTTTTAATTGTTTTTGTTTCATAAGCATTATAAAATTTTTAAATAAACACCAGGATTTTCTTTGTCGTAAGAATAATAATTTCCTTTCAACAAAAGTGGAAAAGGTAAAAAATAATCCATATTATCATCTTCAATAATGTTATGTGCTACTAATAAATCTGCAATTATCTGCACAGCATTATGAAAATCAAATTTATGTCTAGTTCCACGTACAAAATGGATACCTATTTTTAATGGGTATTTTTCCTTTTCCACTTGAGCTTTAAATTCCTCAATGTATTCTAAAAATAAATTAGGTCTAGTTATATATTCTTTAACTGTTTTTTTACTTGCAGAAAAAGATTGTATACCTAAACTTCTTAAATATTTAGTTACTGTTTTGGAATGAAAAACTCCTCTTTTAGTTTTAATTTTACTGTTTTTTAAACTTGGAACATTTCCAGGTATAAATACTTTACCATGTGATTTCATTTTTATTGTGTTCACTAAGTTTTTGATTAATTTCGTCAAGGACAGAAGCAGACCATACTTTTGCTCCTTTTTTATAACCAACTTCTTTAATTAAATCATCAACAATAAAAACATCATGTTTTTCCGTATCAATACAATGTTTAAATTCATTAGCAATATCTTCTCCTAAAAATAAAAAACATAAATATGCTTTTTTATTTAAAACAGATAAAATAAATTCAGTAAAATTTTTCCAAATATTCTTATGTTTGAATCTTTCCTTTCTACTTAATGTTTGAAAAGAAGGCAATAAAAAAACGCCTTGTTTCATATAAGAATTCATGGTAGGACTAAAATTTAAATTTAAAGTACCAAGAGCATTTTCTATAGAAGTATTCCAATAATGAGAAAAAAAAGGTAATCCAAATTCAGTAAGAGAATTAATTCCACATCCTCCTACTAAAGCATGAGGATACACTCCATTAGGTATAATTACAACTTTTATACGAGAAAATTCAGTAAGTCTAAAATTTTCAAATAAATTTTCTTTTTTTGGAAAAACAATTTCTTCGTAATCATTTTTATAAACTTCATTTAAAAAAATCATCAAATTATATAAATAAGTTGAAGACATAAATTTTTGAGATTTTTTTAAAACTTTATACCAAGATTTTCCAAATAATTTTTTATAATCAATATTTAATACATAAGGAACTTTTACTTTCTTTATATTATTTAAATCCATTTTTAAAAATTATTTTCTAAATCTCTTAGTACTTCTTCTTCTTCTACTTGTTGTATTATTTCTGCTACTGCTGGTACTTCTTCATTATGATTAACAAATCTTATATTTGCAGCTTGAAGGTTACTACGATTAACCAAAGAATAAAAAGCATTTTTAAATTCTTTTTTTGAATTATTTAAAATATATCTAAAATCTACAGAAACAGGAGGACTATACAAAAGATTAGATTCATTAAAAAGAACAGGAGCTTCACCTTCTAATACTTTATTTTTAAAGTATTGTTGTCTTTTTCTCCAATAATCTTTTATAACTTGTGCAAGTTTATTATCTTGAATTTCACTAATAATTATATAATTTAAATTTAATTTAGTAATAAGTCTTAAATCATTTTTAAGTAATTTATCAACATTATTATTAACAAATTTTATAATAGCAATACAAGTAAATAAATAAAAGATTACTTTATTAACATCAAAAGTAGGAGTATGAATTCTAAATTCTACAGTTTTTTTATTTCCAAAAACTATTGGAATTAAATTAACCCAATGATACCTACTTCTAATATTCCATTTAGCATTTCCATTAGGGTCGCTTGGATGATTTATAACTTCATCCAAGTTACTTTTATAATGACTAAATGGAATTCCTCCTGATAATTGAGAAAATAAAACATCAAATCCTACTTCAGGCTTACTAAGTAATGAATAATAAAATGTATCTCTATCTAATTCTTTAGTATAATCTTTTCTTTTTACTCTATATTTTTTACTTTTATATAAAGGAAAAGCAGAATAAAAATCATCTTGAATTAAATAAAGAACTTTATATAACCCTAATAAATGTTTTGGAGTTCTTTTTAAACCTGCTACATGTAAATGTAAAGAACATTCATAATCTTCTTTAGTATATCTTTTAAGTTTTTTTAAACTTTTAATTAAACTAAAAACACCTTTAACACCTGAATAAGGAATAGTAGCATATTCTAAACCTTGTATACTTCCATCTCTTAAAGGAATTAATCCTAATTTTTTACAATCTCTTTCAGGAACTTTTCCTCTTACAGTTTCAAATTCAAAACCAAAACTATAATTTTCTTCAAAAAAATATCTAAATTGTTTTAAAAAACTATCTATTTCTATATCTACATTACATTTATTATAAATTTCTATAGCAGTATTTAAATAATTTTTTGAATCATATAACAAGCCTCTTTTTTCTTCTTGATTACATTCAGGTAATGAAATAAATTTATATGCTCTTGTACGCTTAACATGTTCATATATTTCAGTTTCTAAATTATATTTATAATAACGTGAGTTATTAAAAATATTATCATTTAAAACATTAAAAAATCCCTCAGAAGATTCTACTAATAAAGGAGCTATTTTATCTAAAGGAGATAAACTAAAATGTCCAAAAATAAGTTTATCTTTTTCAATACCTATTACTCCTTTAACAAATGTGTTATCTTTTTTGATTATATATCTTCCAATTCTATGATCAAAAATTATTCTTTCTGTTTCAGCCCTATACCATTTTTTAACTTCTGGGATATAATATACATCTCCAGAATTTTTAATATGTATATTACCTTTTTTATAATATTTACCATACATAAAACGGCAATTTATAATAGGTAATTTTTCTTGTGAAACAGTTGTGACTAATTTATTTTTTATATATTTACTACTCATAATAAAATTAATCATTTTCTTCTAAATCGATTGATAAAACAGAAACTAAATTTTCAATATAATCAGAAGTAAAATCTATTATATGTTGGCCAATTGCATTTTGTGATAATTTTTCATCTTCTTCTAACAAATCTAAGACTGCTTTATTATCTAAAATAGAATTTTCAACTAATTGCAAAATTTCTTCTGAGATATTATCTACTGTTTCTTTTTCTTCTTCTTTTTCTTCTTTATATGCTTCTAGAATTTCATCTACAATTTCTGTAGAGGATTTTGCTACAATATTACTAAAAACATTAGTTTTAATTGTTTCATAATATGTACAAAATCCTTTATTAATAGTATAAATTCTAGAAGCTCCTAAAGGAGCAATTATTCCTGTAAAAACTTGACCATTTAATATTAAAGGTTGTTTATTTGTTAAAATACTATTTACAGGGTGAACAGAAGCAAAAGAAAGCCTGGAAGGATTTAACATATTTGGATTATTATCTTCAATTGTTTTTACAGCTTCCCAATCAAAAGTAGATCTTAATTCTATGCCTTTATATATTGGTTTAATAAAAGCATCTATATTAGTAAAGTCTTTATCTTTAAAAGGTATAAAAGTAGTTTTAGAAGGTTTAATTACAAAATCTTGTGCTTCTAAACAGAAATTAGAGTTTTTTAGATTTTTTAGTCTCCTTCTAGCTGCTTTTAAATCATCTTGAGATAGTAAATAAAAACCACATCCTTTTATCCAAGTATATAATCCTGTAACTAAATGACCATTTCTTTTATATCTAAAATTATTAAAATAAATATTCTTTCCAGAAACATTTATTTCTTCATAAAAAAGATCATAAGAAGAAGTAGCCACGTCTGGTAAAACATACTGTCTTTTTTCAGGAAGAAAGTTATAATCTCTTTTTTTAGCCCCTCCTCTTGCGTAGTTAGATTTATTATTTTCTTTTGGTTTACTAGAAACATAATATTGATTGTGCTTTCTAGTTATTACTGTTTTTTCTGCTGTTTTTAAGCAACCATTTTTAACTTTGTAAACAGTATTAAAATCTAAGTTAATAATGTTTTTACCACCAATAATTTTTAAACCTTCTTCTTGAGAAGAAAGATAAAGACTATTTTTATTTTGTTGCCAAGCATATAAAGGTCTTTCTTCTGTTCCTTCTAAAGCATTAAAAGTTTTTTTAGATTTACCTTTATAAAAATAAATAGTATTAGGTTCATCAACTTTAAACCAAATTAAAGCTGCAGCCCCTTGATATTGTTCTAATACTGAGTAATCATCAGTTTTAGATAAAATTTCTAATAAAATTTCACTATCTATTTTTGGTACAACAACAGTAGAATTTGCTTTTTTTACTTCTTTATCGGTCTCTACTTCAAACTTATTAGCTAATGTAATATCATTGTGTAATGTACCATTATGAACACCTACAAAAATTGTTTTTTTGTTTTTATTTTTAAAACCAAAAGGATGAGCATTTTCTTCAGTATGAGCACCCCTAGTAGCTTGTCTAGTATGGCCTATTACTACAGGATATTTATAAGGTTTTTTATAACCATTTGCTAAAACAAAATCTCTATAGAGTTTATTTTCTCCAGTTCCTTTTTTAATAGCATTATCTGATACAACTCCACAAGAATGTATTCCTCTTGCTTGGTTTAGTATCCCTAATAAATCAAATTTTAATTTATCAAAGTCTTTTGGAGTTTTACCTGCCCAAGCAAAAATACCACAAAATAAAATATCATGTTTATTTTTAAAAATAATATTTAATCCTGTAGAAATAGTTAATAATATTAATATTAAATTAAGTAAATTCATTTAATTAAAATATTTGATTCTTCTATAATAGATTTTCTTAGTTCTAATATTTCTTCATTAGACATTTCATGAGCATTTAATATAGCGTTCTCATGTTTATATTGTAGTTCTTTAAAATAAGGAAAACTAGCTAATTCTATAGCTGCTAAAGTATTAACAAAAATAGTTGTTTGTAATTCTTTTGTTTTTAGCCAAAAATTAGAAAGAGTTCTGTATTCTAAACCATAAAATTTATCTCTATAATTGCCTAATTGCCCGTAATATTGTTTTCTTTCTTTATCTGGGTCAATAACTAAAGCTAATAACCCTAAAGTAATATCTAAAGCTTTCACTAATCTCATATTAGCTAAATCATTAGGAGAAGTATATCCTATATGAATATGTCCCCCACACATTCTAGTGGTGTAATCTTCAGAAAATTGTAATTGATTTTGCTCAAAAGTATATACATTAAAATCAGGATCACAACCAAACATACGAGCTTGTCTACTAGTTAACTCTTCCTTTTTAAAAGTATGTGTAGTTGAAAAATCTAATTTATGATTTTTATTATTTAATTTTAGATAAATATTTAAATAATCTAAAACTAATTGTATATTATTTAGAAATTCTTTTTCAGAAACGCATGGAGGAATATTAAATTCTACCATTACATTGTCTTCTTGAACAAAATATCCTTCTTTATTTAAAACAGGTTTTGGATTGTTTTTAGTTCCTCCAATTAGCCCTTCTGCAGAAATAATTTGTGATCCATCATTCACAAACAATTCTGGGTCAGCTCCTATTGTTACATTTTTATACATATAAATAATCTAAAATAATATTTCTTATAAAATCTAAAGTTTCTTGAGGTACTCCTTCAAATTCAGGATGTCCTTGTATAGCTAATCCATTTATTTTAGGATAATAAACTATTTCTGGTTCAATAAAATTATTTGCTAATTCTATCTCTTCATTTTTTCCATTTAAATAAGTATCGCTTTCAAAAAATTTTGACCAAGCAATAAGCTTATAATCATCTTCAGGTAAATTAAAAGGATACATCATTTGATGGTGTGTAGAAGTCATATCAAAACTTTTAAACCTATTATTGCCCCGCATTACCTCTATGAAATGATTTTTAGTATGATTTGTTACGTGTTGAATTAATTTACCATCAGCACGAACAGTCAAATATTGGGCTCCTCTACAAATACCTAATTTTTTTATTTTATAAGGTAAATAATTAAATAATAGACCACATCTTAAATCTCTTTCTTCATTAACAAATGTATGTCTACCATTTTTTTCTCCATATAAATTAGGATTTACATCTTCCCCGCCAGTATAAATAAGCAAATCTTTATCTAAATTTATTTTTATTTTACTGGTATTTAAATCATCAAGAAATTTTTTTATATTATTTACTTCTATAAATTCAATTTCTTCATTAAAAACAAAACTTAAAAATTTTTTATAATTTTTGTTTAATAGAGATTCACTGATAATTTTCATTTATTTTTTTATTTATTATTTTTGGTAATATTTCTTTATATTTTTCAGCTGTAATTTCTCCAAAAGAAGGTGCTGAATTAATTTCAATAATAACAAAAGCTGGAAATTTATTATTAGATTGAACTCTTACATCAACAGCCCCAAAATCTAGACCTACTGCATTAAGAGCTTTTACAGACTCATTTACAATATAATCCCAATTATCAGGTTTGTCAAAAAGTTCATTTTTTTCTAATATCCAAACACAATTTAAATTATTTTTAAACCATTTATGTTCATCTGGAGTATTATTTTTAATCATTTTTCTACAAGAATAAAAAACACCATCTTTTGTAACATGAAGTCTATATTCTTTATTAAAATTATAAAAACGCTCAAAAATAAAATTATTTAATTCTCCAGAATGCTTATTTAAAAAAGAATTTAAATCTGTAGCATTATCAATTTTTTCATTACCATTATTCCTACTTCCAAATCTTCTTTTAGCTATAATAGGAAAAGGCATATTTTCAAAATTTACTATTTCTTTAGTAATGCAATTAAAAAAATTGTAATTTTTATAAAAAGTAAACCATATAGGAGTTCTTACATCTGCTTCTAAAAATTTATTTTTCATTTTTAATTTATCAGATGAGTTTTTTACTGCTTCTATTGTGTTTACCTCAATATTTGCATTTGATATAGTAGTTGAACCAAATCTAACAACTACTGTTTTTTCAACTTTTGGTAAAATTCTTCTCAATACATTATGAGAAGGATGTCTACTTCTAATTCGTGGTCTATACTTCATCTACAATTTTATGTACTTTATTAATCATACTTTGATCATTCCAATCTCCAGAATCAACTATAGGTAAATTTTTTAAATCTATTCTATTACCTGCCAGGTAAACAAAAGCATTTCCCCAAGGAGTAGGAATAATATCTTTATTATAAAGATTATTTTTTCCTTCCCCAATATAGCCTTCAAGATTATCTAATTGTTTTGCTGTATTTTCATTATCTATTTCAAAAACATCCATTGTAATAGAAGTTGCACTTCTATTTGTTTCTATTATAGCAGGAAATGCTCCTAAACTAAACATTGTATAAATAGGTTCTGTTCTAAAAGTTCCTAAATGTTTTGAATCTTTTAAGAAAGTTTTATAATTATTATGTCCTAATCTTAAAGTTCCATAAACTGCTACTAATACTTTATTTTTCATATTTAAAAAGGTAAATAAATTTCTTTTTTATATATCTCTATACTTTTCTTTCTTCCCCAAACTTTTATTAAATCACTAAAATCTTTACATTGATATCTATCAGGTATAGTAATTGATTTTAGTCCAAATTTTGTAGCTAATTCTTTAGCTTTAATTTGTCCAACATTTTCTTCTTTATCATAATCATTGTCATACCAAATATAAATATGTTTAAATCTTTCTTTTAACTGATCTATAATATGTTGTTTGGGTAATACTGTTTCTGATTGTAATGCTACAGCAGGAATTCTTAAATTTTCTACAATTGCCATTACATCTTTTAATGATTTTGTAATAATTAATTCTTTATGTCTTAAAGGTAATTGTTCCCATCCTTGCCAAACAGAATAATTATGATTATTTAAAAATTTATATTTTTTATTATAAGGTTGATATATTTTTAAAGATGTTTTATTATCTTTTTTCTCAACATAAGAATAAGCATATTTATCTGCTTTTACAGCAGAACCTTCTTTATTATAAAAAATATAACTAATAGGGGAAACTCTGTATTTTTTTAATGTATATAAAGAAATTCCAAATTTTTCCCAAAACATTATATCATGTTCTTTCCATTGTCTTGTTTTTTTTGCTAAGATTTTTCCAGAACTTTCAGATAATAATTTTTCTCTGCTTTTTGTATTTTTTTCTTGTTTATAATTAGAAGCTTCAATTTCTTTATAATTAAAATGCCATTTTAAATTAAAATCAACAATAATTTTATTTAATGCTTCATAATAAGATAAATTAAACAATAGTTTAACAAATTCTATACAATCACCTTTATACTTAAAATCATTAAACCATATTTCTCCTGTTTTTTTATTTAAAAAAAATCTCAACGAAGGAACATTTTCTTCTCTAAATAAAGATTTATAGCTTTTAGATAAAGCAATATCTTGTTGCATATAATATCTATATATATCTATATCTTGTATATAAGAAAAAATATGTTCCTTAGAAGGATCTTTTTTATTTAAATTAATAGTCATTACATTGGAGGTGTTAATACCATATAAATACTACCAAGAATAGCTATTAAAACCATTGTCCAAATTAAGCTAAAACCTATTTTTTTAGCTGTATGTTTTTTTATAGCATATTTTTTATAATCATTTTTCATTGTTTTTTTGTTTATAATTAATCCGCAACAGTTCAATTAGTCCTGCTGTAATACCAATTAGAGCTAACCATAATATCGGGTCATTAATTGCTCTCATCGTTGTTTTAGTTTTTAATTTTTGTTTAATTCTGTTAAACAAACATTCATAATATAAGTCTGTTCTTTTTTTAATTCTTCAGGAAAAACTTGTAAAGCAAATTGATATAGAAATTCAAAAAATTCTTTATCTGCTTTAAATTCTTTTTGTTTTTCTTTTTGTGTTTTTCTATAAACAACTTCCATAATTAGTTTTAAAAAATAAGGGGGAAATTAATCCCCCTTATTTAATTAATTATTAACTCCAATTCTCTACATCTTGAACAGGATTATCTTGTTTCATAACGCCTTCATCAGTGTCAGGAATAAGTTTTTCCATTAAATCACTTGGTTTTTTAAATAAAGTAGGTTTTTCACCTGCTCTTTCTATAAAATCAAAAAACCTAAGACTCAAATAACCTTTTTTATTAGGATAAGCTAATGTACCAAAAGTAACATAAACATTATATTTATGATTACTTGCATTTTCTTTTACTAATTTAAAAAGAACATCAAAAGCTTCTTTTGTGCTATTAACTTCTGGAAAAACATAGTCTTTCCCCATAACAACCTTTGCAATTTGCAAAACTCTATTAATTTGAAGTTTAGCATATTTTTGATTAGCTTCTTCTGTTTTTTGAGGATTAGGTTGTGGATAATAAAAACCCTCATTGATAACAGCGCCTGTTTCATCTGTTACGATGAGTTTATAATCAGGTCTATTTTCTGGTTCATCTACTGCTCTTTTTTCAATAGCAATATCTACACCTTCTACTAGTCCTGCCTGTCCATTATTAAAAATAGGTTTTGAAGTGTTAAATTCGTTACTGTTTAAATCTATCATATTGTTTTAATTCCGTCCATATACCTACCACTTTTTATTAATTAATAAAAATATCTGTCCAATTTATTTTTATTTCATCAGTTTGTGGGTCTGATTCGGCAACAATAATTTCTTTGCCCTTCAGATGAGGTGATCTTGCTCCTGATAACAAGTTAGGAGAAGAATTAAAATTAATAATAGTTTGATTGTCTTTTCGATATAAATATCCTACAGCATCTACTTGAGAACAAAGAATAGAAGAAGCTTTACCAGTTAAAGCAAGACCTCTTTCTGTCATTTCTTTGCCTTCTCTTTCAACTAATTTGTCTTTTACATGTCCTAATATAATTAAAGTATCACAAATTTCTTTTAATTCGTTAATAACCATACTAAGAGCATCTCTAGTATATTTATAACCTGCACCGTTTGGTAAAGTAGTAACATCTGTACCAACCCAGTTTCTACCCATTGAAGTTTTTTTATACAATTGATTAGCAAGAGGTAAAACAATATCTTCCAATGCCGTTACAGTATCAATTGCAATATAAGGATAAATTTTCTTACCCTTTTCTTCATTTTTCTCTTTAATAAGTTCAATGTACTTTTTTAAAGTAGAAATAGGTAGTTCTTTATTTTTAGATGCTTCTTTAATAATATCAATTTTTAAAGCATCTACAAAATGAGAACCAGATTCTAAATCAAAAATTAAACAACCAGGTAAAGCTGCTACAAGAGTAGTTTTACCCATTTTTGGCTGACTAAATATAACCACTGTTTCAGGGTTAACTCGATCAGCCTCAATTTTTTTAAATGGTAATTCCATCATCATATTATATCTTATGTTTTTAATTAATAAAACACAGATACATTGTTAAAGTTTATGATAATGCCAACATTTCTGCCGGAATTTTACCTTGAGATTTATATCCTTTTAAGATATAATCATCAATCTCACTTTTTTCTAAGTCTTTTAAATTTTTTAAATTTTTTTTAATTTTTAAAGTACAATTACTAAATCTAAAATTTGTACTTCTTTTTAATTGTGTTTTTACGGCTTCAAAATGAGGATGATATATGTGAACATTCCTCAAATCCCCAATTAATTTTCCTGGAATATAACCTGTTATTTTAGAAAGTATATGCATTAATAAACCATAAGAAGCAATATTAAAAGGTAACCCTAAGAAAGTATCTACAGAGCGTTGCTCCCATACTAAATCAAATCCATATCCACCTTTTTTAAGAGGATAACACATAACTTGAAATCCTTTATGACATGGTGGTAGAGCCATCTGGTCAAGTTCCCCAGGATTCCAAGCAGTTACAATAAGCCGGGTAGACATAGGAGTTTTAATCATATCATAAATGAGATAATCAATTTGGTCTAAATAACTACGTTTTAAATACTCTATCCTAGTATTTCTCCAATTATATGAATGTTTTTCATAAACTGGCAAAGAATCTACAAACCATTCACGCCATTGAGCTCCATACACCCTTCCTAAATCTCCTAATGTATAATCAGGAATACTTTGAAATTGATATAATTCTTCTATAGTTCTATTTAAAATAGTTTCTATAAATTCTTCAAATGTAAAAATATTTTGTGATTGAGCAAAACCTTGTCTTACTAAACTATTATAACGCTCTTTATAATGATTATAAGCATCTTTATTCCAGATATGAATATCATTATCAATAAGATATTTAATATTGGTATTTCCTTTTAAAAACCAAAGAAGTTCTCCTACTACACCTTTCCAATATAATGTTTTAGTAGTTATAGCTGGGAAACCTTCAGACATATTATATTCAAACCTATAACTTGGTATTTCTCTTCTTAAAACTTCTTTTCTATTAGGGTCTTGATAATCATAACCTGAATTAAAAATTTTATTTAAAAGAGTATGATATTTTTTATCAATTAATGCCATTTATTTCATTTTTTTTCTTTTTTAATTTTCTAAAATATCTTTTAATATCTATATCAGGTCTTTGATGTAAATAATGTCTTCTTCTTGAATATTTACTCATAATTTTTATTTTGGAATTTTTGGTATTAAATCATAATTAGATTTAGCTTTTTTACTTCCAATAAGGTTTGCTAAACAAGTATATTCTTTTCTAGAAATTCTTTTTAAAGTTTTATGACTTATTTTTCTATGACAGGGAGAAATATTAGAATGATTAAAAATTTTTTGATAACCTAAATTGTTCCAATCTAAATTTTTATTATAAATTCTTAATAAAAATTTTAAACTATCTTCTCCCTTTTCTCTTTTATTTTGTATAAGTTCTTTATAATAAGAAGTTCTTTTTAAACCATTACTATGCCAAAAAATTCTTAAAAAATTTAAAATAATAAGATTTTTTAAATATGAATTTGTAAAAAACTCATAATAAATATAACTTTTATCGTTGTAAGTTACTAATTTACAAGTAGTGAATTCATTAATATAAGATATTGTAGCAAGTAAAGCTTTTTCATCTCTTTTATTCCATTTATGTCTTGTATTATTTTCTAACTTATTAGCTCTAAATTTTGATATGAATATTCCTTTTACATTTTTAATATCTGTACCATTAGCAACATATTCTGTATCATTATTTAAAAAATTTTTAAGTCCTGCAAAACAAAAAGTATTACTAACTTTTTGAAATTTTTGTTTTGATAATTTTCTATTACTTGTTAAATTACGATCACTATATACAAATAAATAACAATCGTAAGAAGGAACAGCTCTTACAAAACATGGTACTTTTGGGTCATAATAATCTAAATTCATTTTAGGATAATATGGTAGTATTATTTTTTTCTTTGAATTGTATAGTGCCGTTTTGTATTTTAAAATATTTAATCGGTTTATTATGTTGTTGAGCATACTTAATTTCTGCTTGAACCCCTGTAGATTGTAATACTTTATTATAGCCTTCTTCTGGTATAAGTACAAATACTTCATCACAAAAATCTATGAATTGATAATCAATTTTTTGCCAAAATTCCCAATTACCTGGAACTTCATATTCTGATATTAAAGTTAAAGGATGACTATGTGTTATAGGACTAAATACATTATATCCTTGTTGTAATAATAAAATAGTAGCAATATTTACTTGTTTATAAGAACTGTCTCTCATTCCAGAATAAGGAACTGCTAAATATATTTTTTTCATTTATTATTTTTTTCTTTTTTCTTCTTATTCAATGGTATAAAAGTGCCTATGCTACTTCCTATCATATAACCTAAAATTGGAAACCAACTATCCTTGAGAATAGCATTTACACCAATGGTCATAGATAATAGCCATAATACTGATATAACATTAGTACTTATTATTGCTTTTGTTATTTGTAAATTATTTACATGAATAATATTTAAACTACGAGCATAAAAAAATATTATTTGTAATATACAAATTAAAAAAGAAGAAAAATAAATATTATCAAGCCATTGTATCATCTTTGAATCTGTCATCTAAATCTTTACGAAATAAAAACATATAAGATAAAAACATAGCATTACATAAAATGTGTCCTACATGATAAAGTTTACTTTCTTTATCATTATCTTCTCCTTCCATAAAAGAAATTATATGTCTTTGCATACTTTCTAATATTTCTGTCCACTTTAAACCTTTTTTCCAATTGTGTGCATCATATTTGTTAGCTCCAAACATTAATACTTCTACCATTGGTTTTAAAGCAGAAAAAGAAACTAAAGACCATTTTAATTTATTTTTATTTTCTCTTATTCCTAAATTTTTCATAAAAATATTCCCCTCAATTAAGAGGGGAATTTTATTAATTATTAATTTGTTTTAAAGAAGTATATACTTTTTGCATATTTGTTATATCATCTGGTTTAGGTAATTCTTTAAAAAAATTAACTGCACCATCAAAAAACAAAGGAGCAACAGTACCTCCTCCTCCACTTCTACCTCCCAAAATTTCTAAAAATCTGATATGATCTCTAAAAGCTTTAATATCATACCCCATATATTCTGGAAGTTCATGTCTAAAGGGACTAAATAATCCCATAATTAAATCAGCATCACGTTGAGTTAATTTACAATCACCTAATCCATTCAAGGTAGGTTTAAGTTTATTAGCTTTAGCGTGTTCAAGAGATTCTTGAGAAGCTGCTTGTTGTTGAATAACAACAGGTATATAATTATATTTATTTCTAAGTAAAATCAAATAATCAGAAGATAATTTTGTAATAGCTTGGTGTAAACTTGTATTATTTTCAGGAGTAATAAGTCCAACATGATCTATTATTATCATAACATATTCATCTGGATTATTAGGCTGATAATAATCATCTATCTCTATTTTTTGTGTTTTACCTGTTTTGGGATCAGTAATCTCAATTTCTTTTTTATGTTGAGTACCATTAGCTTGCGCGTATTCTCTTAGTATTTTATAAATTCCAAAAGGATTTCTAATGTTATCTATAAAAGTTACTAATTCTTCTATTTTTTCAAAATAAGGTTTGTATTCCTCTATTTTTTTTAAAATTTCTGGTGACAATATTTTACTACTTTTAGTACTTCTAAGATCACTAGGAGCCACTCTAATGCCTTCTTTTAAATATAATATATTAGAAAAAGCAGAGAGCATTTTTTGTTCTTTAGACATTTCTAAACTAAAATAAAATATTTTTAATTTTATGTTTAGATTTTCATCAATTACTTTGCGAATAGGATTATAAACAAATAACCAATCAGTTATTTGCGTTTTCAATTTGTTACTAAAAAAGAAAATTCTTTTTCGATTAGGCCATTTCTGCCTAATTCTATAATTTAATATATAAAAAATTATTCTACTAATATTACTTCCTCATAAACAACTGAATCAAATACTACTGCATTTGAAAAATCTAATTCACTTTTATTAATAATCCAAACTTTAATATTGTTACTAGATTTTACATTATGGGTTGTGTGAGTTAAAACTGAAGGATAATTAGATAAAACAGTATCAATAATACCATATCTAAGTTGAGCTTTTACTTCTGGTATTTCTTCCTCTTCTGCATCATTAAATTTATTATTTTCATCTGCTATATTAGTAGATAATAAAAAAAGAGTATTATCCATTTCTTCCATAACAGTGTTTATAGTAGATGCAAAAATAGCTTCTGTAACAATATTTTTATCTTTTACTAAATTGTTATAAGTTAAAAATTCATCAAATACTTTATTATTTAGTAAAGAAGAAATAAAAGGATTAATTCCATAAATTTCTAAAATAGCACAACTAATAGGAGATTGTGTGTAAGAAAAGTTATCAAAAATATTTTTTAAAGTAAATATTTTTCCTTCATTATATATTAAAGATAAATCTGTATTTTTTTGATGTAATTTTAACTTATTAATATCAAATTTTTCTTCTTCTTGTTTAACAATTTGGAAAAGTGATTTACTATATTGTTGAAGAAGATTTAAATCATTTATAATTTCATATTTATCTTCTGTTTCATTTTCAACATTATAGATTTTATTAACAGATATTCTAAAATTTTTAGAATTTGTACATCTAATTTGTGTTGTCTTGAGATTCATTTTTATAATTTTTTATATTTTATATTTATAGTTCGGACTGTCTCATCAACCTAATTACAACATTTTTTACATTGTAATGCTTGATGTAATAAATAATCAGGTACATAAAATATATTTGTACAATTATTATTACAACATTCTTTTGGTTTTTTTACATTATAATCCATATTTTTTTAATTTTTCATCAAGTAATGGTTTTTCTTCATCTGGTAAAGAATCCCAATATTCCATTAAAATAAAATATACTTTTTTATAATCAGGTTGTTCCTTGTCAGTCTCTACACCGTTTTGTAAAATTAATTCAATTTCATACAAAGTATTTATAGATGTTCTTTTTCCATTTTGATAATCTATACATAATTGTTTAATTTTATCAAGTGACGGCACGGGATTGTCTTCAACTAATAAATTGTAATCTGGTTTATTATACCAATCTTCTCTATATTTAGTTTTTTCTTTTTCAATTTCTTGAACTTTTTCATCTACTAATTGTTTAAGAAGTTCTATTTCATTTTTATGAAAAATTAGATTAAAATTTAATTTATATTGAATATTTTGTAAATCTACATAATTTATTGGTATTTTTTTCATTGATTACATTTTATAATATTAAAGATTTTCCCCGTTTGCTAAAATTTTTCTTGCACAAATTTTAAAAACTCTGCAATAATTTTATCAGGATTTTCATTTTTATAAATTTGGCAAAATTGGCGTGCTAACTCTAATAATGATTCATAGTAATCATCTTGAATTAACTGAATGTTCCTAATTTCTATTAAATTAGGAAATTTAACAGGAAGTTTTCTTTGTAGACTATTAACATTGTCTACTCTTACAAATTTTGTTATGATTTTCTCATCAAAAATTGTATCATCATCTGTTTCTACAAGTAATTCAAGAAAGTATGTTTTCATTTTCTTTTACGAGAATAAATTATTGAAGAGTCAGGTAATAAAATATAATCTTTGCCTCTAAAAGCATATCTAAGAATATCTTTTGGATTTTTCTCTATACTTTTTCCTACTACTCTATTATTTATATCCATTAAATAAATACTTCTTGTATTATTTCTTTTATTAATATTGATAGTAGGAGTAAGTAAATTTAATTTTGCTTTTTTAGAAATTCTTTTAGATAAAACTTTAATAGTTTTATAAATAACATCTTTAAGAACTATATTTTCTCCAGTAATTTCTTTTAAAGCGTGTAAATTAAATCCTTCTTCTTCGGGAAAAAATTCATTTATTACCTCTAATACAATTAATTCTTTTTCATTTTTTGTATCTACATTCATTTTAACTTAATTCGGAATTTGCTGTAAATGTTACCACTTACAGGGGCAAAACTTTACCCACTTTCGTATTCGCAGTTAGTAAATAATATTTACCTTGTTCAATACCTGGATTTTCATTTTCAAAACGAGGTAATCCCCAAGGAATACAATTCACATGACCGTCAAGGATTCTGTCTCTACGATCATTTATATCTTTTAAAACTCTATTATATAAGCTCATTAAGATAATTTACTTGTCCAATCGTCATCTGTATTGGCTCCTTGTAGAATTTCATCTACATATGCAGAAAGACGAGAAGCTTCATTTTTTTTAGTGTCTTGTTTGTATATAAAATAATCTGCTCTTTGAAGAAATCTAGGGTCTCTACCTTCAGTATTAATATAAAGATCAACAGCTTTTAAAATCACATCTAATTCAATACCTTTATTGGCTTGAATCCATCTTTTTAGTTTTGATTTAACAGCGGTTCTATCTCCCATAGCTCCTACTTTAAGACCTTTCCATTTACTCCTAAAAACATCTACAAAATTATCAATTTGTTCATTTAATTTTCGATCAGATATTTTTATTGTTTTTTTCTTTTTTTCAAATTGTAAATCTGCAGATATAGTATAGAATTCAATTAATTCTTTACCTGCTTCTCTAAGAGTAATATTATTTGTAGTAATTTTAATTAATTTTTTATCTTCTAATGTTTTTAAATTCTCTTCAGTTAAAGAATCAACATTAGGAGATAATTTATCACCACTAAACAAATAATATAGAAATAATAATTCATCAAAAGTTATTTTATAATAATCAAGAACATTTTTGTCAATAATCAAAAAAGTCCTCATTTGTGTCTGTATAATTTACATTGATACTATGAATGTAATCCTCTGCTATTTCAGAAGAAGTTTTACCAGTTCCTTCACATATATTACATTTTTTTTTATATTTGCCTCTAAGAACTATTTCTCCTGTACCTAAGCAACAAGGACATTCTACATCTTTACTCATATTTAAATTGTTAAAATACATCCTTAAAAGATAAAGTGTATTGATGTCCTCCTATGTCAATGTTTCTACTTTTTTCTTGTTCAAGAATATTTATAATTTCATATATAGACATATCAAGTTCAAACCACTCTAACAATTTATTTTTTATAGTGATTAAATCATCTTTGTAGATTTCATATAAATAATCTACTGCAAATTGAGGTTTATCATAAAAAGTAATAAATTGTTTTAAACTTTCAAGTTTTTTTGTATCAATTTTTGTCATATTAATGATTCCAGAAATTAGTTATTACAGCAGAAGCCTTTAATGGTATAATTTTACACCATTTATCTCCTGCTTTTTTCATACACTTTTCTAAGTTAGTAGCTACTAACTCTGCAATCTCTTGGTTACATTCTACATTAATTTCATCATGTACTATATTAGTAATAAATACTTTTGTTTGCAGATTTGATTTAAGTATCCAATTTCTAAATAATATAGTAGCATATTTTGTAATACTTCCTGCTTCTCCTTGAATAGGATAATTTAAAGCATTACGTTTAATTTTACTTACTTCTGTAGGAGATTTAGGTTCATAAAACCAATTTTTCCTATTAGTAATATTATCAATTAAAATATAACCTGTTTTGAGAGTTCTACGTTGTACTGTATCAAAATAAAGTTTTAAACCAGGAAAGGCTTTAAAATAAGCGTCATAAACTTTATCACCTACTTCCGTAGATACTCCTAAATTTTCAGCAATAGTATAGCCATTGCCACCATAGTTAATGGCAAAACCAGCAGCTTTGGCTATTTGCCTTTTATCTTTGTGATTGTCTTTAATTTCTTTTAGAGATAAATTTGCAAGTTCTGGAAATATTTTAGATGCTACAAAGCTGTGCATATCTCCAAGACCTTGTTTATAAAAAGAAATTAAATCTTCATCACGAGATTTATTTGCAAGAATAATTTGTTCTTGTCCAGAATAGTCTGCATTTACAATTTTAAATAAGGAAGGTGCATCAAATGCTTTTCTGAACTCTTCTTTTGCTGGTATATTTTGAAGATTAGGACCACTGCTACTAATGCGACCAGTGGCAAGAATTTGTTTATAATTACTATGTAATCTACCTGTAATTGGATGAATATGTTTAAAAAAATCTTTTCCAAAGGTAGTACAAGATTGTTCATATTCTTTGTATAATAAATAATCTTCAATAAAAGTCTTTAAATCTTCTGGTATATCTTTATTAATTGTATTTAAAGAGCTTTTAACAACATTAGCATTAACAGTATAAGATAATTCTTTTGTAGTAGTAGAAACAGCTTGTGGGCATATATTCAAATGTTTAAATAAATCTACAACCTGTTTAGGACTACCCCAATTTATATTGGTTTTAATTTCATTTGAAAATAAATCTAATTGTTTTTCTATAAATTTACTATCACCTAAATTATTTAAAACAAAATTATTTAGTTTATTTTCGTACTGTTTAAATATAACTAAATTATCTTCATAAGTTTTTAACCATATTTCTTTATTGAAATGCATTCCTTTATATTCAATGTCACCTAAGACTTCTATGAATAACATTTCTAATTTTAAACATGGCATTAAATTATGTCTTACAATTTTATTGAGTTGTGCTGTTCTTATTTTAAGAGGATAATAAATATCCCAAGCACCATACTCAATTTCTTCTTTTTTAAAATCTTTTTGACCAATAGTACTAAAATTAGACCTGGTGTTTTTGTCTATATCTATATCTAAATACTTTTGGACAATAGCTTTTAAAGAGAAGTTTGTTTTATAACCATTTTTTAAAATTTGCTCCACAATCATAGTATCGTATAAATTATTTATACGAACATTATAATTGTGTAATATATGTTTATATTCAAATTTTAAATTGTGCCCTACTACTACAACAAGAGGGTCTGTAAGTAAAGACAATATACTGGTTATATTATTAATTTTTCTTACATCAATAATATATTGTCTTTCTAAATCACCTATCTGAAACATTATTATTTCAGATAAGTAAGGATCTAATCCTTCTTTGTTTTTATAAATCTTACCTTTATAAAATTTATCTTTTATTTGTTTGTCAATCTTTCCGCCAAACTTACGGGTTGTTTCTATATCTAATGAGATTATTTTTTTCTCTTTTAGATAATTATAACAATCTTCTAAAGTAGCACTCTTAAACTCAGAATGATTAAATCCTATTGTAAAAATGCTTAAATTCATATTTAAAATATTTAGTCTTGTCTAACTAAATACTTTTTACAAAATAAATTTAAGATTTTAATATAAATGTGATTTTTATTATATTTATATATTCTTTGGGTGTCGTTATGAAAAATATGAAGATATAAATTTCCTTTTAATATAACAAATTTTTCACGTATTCTATATTCTTTAATACTTTTTCTTTTAAGATTTGCAAGTATTTTTTTTCTACGCCATACATATTTATTTTTAAAAGTTTTTACATGTATCATAATTTAAAATACTAGATTGTAATTTTTTTCTTCTAATATGGAATATAAAAATTCTGCTACAAATACACTTTTTTCATTAATTAATTCTATGTCAGAACTTAATGTAGTATATAAATTAATAATACACCCAAAAGAATAAGCTTGTTCAATAAGTTCTATGTAATATTCTAAAATAGCTAATATATCTTTTTCTGACATTTTTATATAATTATAGCATAAATAATTTATTTAAAAAATCCTATAAAAAAAAGAACAATAAAAACTAAATACCCAATGGGCAATATAATTTTCTCATAAACTGCCTCTGTTTCTGCGTCCAATAAAAAAGTTTTTGTGTAAAATACAATACTTACACCTGTAAAAATTAAGAAGAAACCAGAAATAAGGCTTAAATAATCTCCTCCATTAATAATTTGATGTATAAGCATACCTATTCCCAGTAATATTACCAGGAATGGGTATACTTGTTTAATTAAATTTTGTTTCATTTTATTATTAATTTAAAATAATACCTATTGATAAGAATCCTGATGGATTTTCAAACATTTGCCATTTAGAATTATCACCATTTAATGCTTTTATATCATATCTGGCAGTGAAAGAGCCTGAAAATTCTAAATAAAATCTAGAATGAAATATTCTATCCCATCTAATTTTACCTATTATACTTGGATTAAAAGTAGTTAGTTCTGGATTAAACATAACCATTCCATCTCTTCCTACAAATTCACCTTGCACTCCAGTTAAAAAAGCAAGAGTAGAATCGTTATTGGGATCAGCAAAATATCCACTTCTAAGACTAAATGTAGCTATTTCTCTATTAATAGATATTCCTATAGAGGTATAATCTATTTGTTGAAATACGCTTAAAAATAAATGTCCTTCCCAATAATCTCTATTAATGCTAAATCCACCTTTCCATACAAATGCTTGAGTGTTTCTTCTAACACCTTCATCATTTTTTTTACCGCCTACAATAGCATTTTTAACGTCAAAACCATTTATAATAGAGATTCTATCTTCTCTATCAGGTTGCCAACCTATTTGTCCTGTACAAGTAGCTGTGTATATAATTAATATTGCTGCAATAAACATTTGCAACGATATTCTTGAATAACTATAATCTTTCATTGTTAAAGTTTTTAAAAAGACTAGTAAATAGAATTCCGCCTAAATTCCTCTACTAGTCTACATATTGTCATATAATAAAATCCTCCTAATTGAGTCAACTATTTTTATTAGAAAACATAATCTTATTAATTAAAAGGAATAAAAAAAGAGCCCAACAATTGTTGAGCCCTTTCCATCTAAAAACTAATCATGACAACATGAAAAACAACTCTTTTCAGAGTGTGAGTTTAGTTCCTTTATTATTACATAAAGTAATAAGCATGTTCTCCCTATTTACCTGGTTTGCAAATCTTCTTGCAAATGATAAATATCTAAATTTTTTCTTTTTCACAGAAAATGTATTATTTTCTTTATTTTTTATTTTAAATATTACTTGATAAGGAGATTTAATATTTTTGTTTTTTTTTCTTTTTTTTAAAGTTGCTTTCATATTATTTATTTTAGTTTAGTAGCTCAGAGAGGATTTGAACCTCCACGCTCTTTCAGAGCAAGGGATTTTAAGTCCCTCGTGTCTACCAATTCCACCACTGAGCCTTTAAATATTTATTTGTTTGTAAGCCTAGTAGGACTCGAACCTACAACCACCAGCTTAGAAGGCTGGTGCTCTATCCAATTGAGCTATAGGCTTTTTTAATTTATTTTTTAAAGAATTGTTAAAGTTATGCGTATACTATTTCTATCTCTCAGGGTTTAGAATTTAATAGTTTTCTGTATCGTTGATAAAAGACAACTTCTTTTATGTCTTTTTTGTAGCGAACAACTCTGACGTACGGATTAGTTAACCACAACCAAAATCTAAACTTGGTTATGGCTTTTGGAAATTTAACAGCATCTCCTTTTCTTTCTCCATAGAAAACTTCTGAGGGTGTGATAAGTTTGTACATCATCTCTCAAGGTTTAGAATTAGTGCCAATCTATTTTACAATTACATTTTCCCTCAATTTTTTTAAATTTTCTTCACTCACCTCGTTATGCTTTTGTATTTTTCAACAACCAAAACAAACATTTTATCAACTATAACAGATTGCCCGTAAATATGACTCCCTTCTATTGAGTGTTTTTGGTTGCCCTGCCTTTCAAAGCACCTCATCATTTCAAGAGCCTCCAATTCGGCTAATTTTCGATTACTGTTTATCTCATTAGCTTTTTTTATAGTAAAAAAATATCTATCTCTTTCCATTTGTTTTTTTGCATATATTTTTATTGATTTATATCTTCCCGTACTAAGTTTAAAAACAGCCCACTTATCGCCTATTTGTACTGCTGTCATTTCTCAGGGTTTATGGTTATTACGAGTTGTGTGTAATGCTACGTTACCACCATGCATAACATTGTATATAGTTAATGCGCCGATGAAGGTCGGTGCTTAATTAAATAGGTTGTAATTAATTGGCGTTAGACAGGTGGCTCGTTTTGTCTAAGTTCTTGTACCATCCACCTATAAATCTGCAAAGGCGGCTCGTTTTATGCAGAAGGCTGTACCCTACCAAACGGATTATTTTTCAAACCCACGCCAATATAATTAAGTAATCTTTAACTGTTTTGCCATTTATTTTTTTATAAATGTACCTTTGTGATAAGTATAAAAGGTTGTTTGATCTACTGTATCACCATTTATTAGTTTTTTAGTGGTGATATGATGTGATTTAGGTTTTTTATCCATCCAGATACTTTTAATGTAAGCAAATTTACCATAATTGTTAGTATAGGTTACTACCAATACTTCATCAGTTATTTCATGATATTTATCTTCATCAAAAACACTGTGTATTTCACCATTGTCAAGAAGAACTTCTTTTCTACTGCTACATGATACAATAAAAAAAGTTAATACGAGTAATAATAAGAATTTTTTCATAGTTGTATTGTTTAGTTTTAATTATTAAAGTCTTAATTTTGATCTTAATTTAAGATTATAAATTTTATTATTTTTAATAATAAGATTTAAATCTCTTAATATAGGTTTTCTACAACGATTAAATATATTTACATCAAAATTTTCATCTGAACATTTAAATATATAACCACTTGAAGTATTTTCTGGTTTAAACCAAATTACATTTTTAGTAAGTTGTGTGGCATAAGCTGAAAGTTTAGCTGCTTTTACAGCTGATGAGGTTGAAATCATAATTAGTAGTTTTTAAAATTATAAAGTTTTATAAAAATTAACCCAAAGTTGTCAATATTAAATAAACCTTACAACATTTAATTTGACAACTCTGGGATTAATTTATTATTTTTCATTGTGGAGTAGCAACAAACTTTGCTACAAGGTCTTGGTAGTCATTCGACTCCTCCTGGGTCATTCCCTTGAGACTGACCTGCTCTGGGTTGTTCAACATAGACTCATAGTCTAGTATAACCTCGTTATTTGTCAGTGGCTTATTGTCCACTAGAGATCTCATCCATGCCTTGTGCATGTTGAAGGATACCACGTTAAGGACATAGACCTTTGTTATCCATTCTCTGGATAGGTGGTATTCTTGTGGGTTATTGAAGTATCCTAACACAAATTCAAGGCTCTTGCCTTGACGGATGAACTCTTCTATTTGTTTTTCTTCTGACATCTTGCTCGATTTAATGTGGTTAAGTGTGGTTGCCAGATTCACTCAGCTCTGGTCTGGGCATTATCCTCTTGGTTATAGTACAAGAGTAACTAGGGATCGGGAGTGAGTGCTACTATTGTTCACACTCTATGTACTCCCTTAGCTCTTTTTTGAGCCTACTGCACCGCATAGTACTTGCTCCCTTGTTGTGGAAGAACAAAACTGTCGGTGGTAGCTCATCGAGGATTGCTCGGGCTTGTCCCACTGTACGGATATCGTAGTAGTCAGCCCATGATTTGAAGCGGACTGAAAAACGATACTTGTCAATACGGTGGGCATTAATTCGTTTGGTTGCCATAATATTGATTAGTTAGTTATTTAATTATTGATTAAATAATAACCTCACCTTCATCAGTTGCCTGAATCCAGTGAGGTTTAAATTGTTATTTAATTGGCTCTGTAAAGAATTGTATTCCAGTTTTATAATTATGAGAAAACTTTGTAGCTAATGCTTCTTGCATAATTTTTGCCATTCCTTCATTTTGAAATGCTCCCCATTCTCCTCCTTTATTATCTTTCACTATGTGTGTGTATTCAAACATGACACTATATTTATATTGTTAAACCTGACATAATGTTTATGCGTTATGTTTCGTCTTAATTTTCAAAGACTCATCAGAGGTTCTTAATAGCTGTAAAAGCTATAAAATATTGTGAGATGTAAAAATACACAATTTAAAAAGAGAGGAAAAGGTGTGAAGAGGTATAGTACAACATATTAAGCGATGAACTAAGTCATACTATAAATGGTAAATCCAAACTACACACCTATTATCCTCTCTCAGGCTTTTAGAAGCCTTCTAAGAAACTTTAACAATGGATCTGTACCAACATACCACTGCTACTCTAAAAGTCTCTTAAACGGGCTTATTTAAAGCCAAACAAACAAAACACCGAGTAAACTGAATCCTCGATATGCTTTTTAACCACGAAAAAGGGGATTTAATCCCCTTTCATTAGGTGGCTTCTCCCGCCAGCTCTGCTGCGGAGACCACCAACTTGTCAATGTCTTCTTGGGACAAGGTCCCAAAGACATCAGCACTAGTCAGTGCAACTGACTGTGGTGAATACAAAGACACGTAGAATTCTTCTTCGTTGTCTTCTTTAGGTGAGAGCAACAACTGACAAGTTTTGTCCTCACTTTTGCCAGTTAACTTGTCAAAGTTCTGGTCAAATTGCCATTTCCACAACATACCTGTTGTTGGAATGTCTTGCCCAGAAGCATTCTTGAATGTGAACTGGGTGGTAGCGAACTGGGTTTTACCCTTGTTCTTACCTGTTCTAGTGGTTAAAAATTTCGGCTCGTCCGGAAGTTTTCCACTAATCACTGCGTCTGCTAAGTAAGCAGGTTTGTGATCCCATGTTAATGTTGGAGTCAACATAATTTTGTTTTTTAAGGATTAAATAAACATTTGTTTTTGTGTGGGGTACTCCCACAAAACTGAAAAAGAGTGGGGGTTGATATTGGATAATAACCCACACCCATCCATATTAATTTTTTTTTCCAAAAAATTTTTTTTAAAAAATTTATTTTTTTTCTTGTATATGTCAATTTTTTTTTGTATATTTGCAGCATATAAAAACACATTATGAAACTAGATACAATTTTTTTACAATTTGTGCCAAATAAAATACTAAAAAAGTATTCCCAAACATGGGCTGAAAAACCAAAAGCCACCTTAGCAGAATTTGCAGAGGCTTGTTCTAATTCTAAACATACTAATTTTTACACAGATTGGCAAGACATTAAAGAACATTATCAAGGTTATCTAAGAGGAGAAGTAAATCTAAGGTACCCAGAAGGTATATTACACCCTGATAGAGTTCTTTTAAAAATAATGAGAGAAGCAAACAAACAAATTAACCTTGATAATCATGAGTTTTAAAATTAAAAATAAATATGGTAACAGCAGTAGTGAGTAAATTTACAAATTTACCAGAATTAGAAGAATTTTTAACAAGTATAACAGAAGGAGAACTAGTAGATAGAACTGTTCTTTTAGAGTTTACAACAGACAGAGAAGCATACTACTTTTATAAAGAAGTTGTTAAATTTGATTCCCCTTGGCAAAAATATTATAAACAAAAAGATAATAGTGAAGTAGTAACAATAGATTATTTAATTGCCCCAAACAACATAAAAGTCTACCCAAAGATTCTTGAAGCAGCAGAAGAAAAAAATAAAGATGGTTTTATGTTTGGTCAGGCCGAGGCTTAAAACAAATTAAAAAAAATTAAAAAAACTTGCATATGTCAAAAAATTTTTGTATATTTGCATCAACAAAGAAAAGTAGCAAAAGAAATAAAAAGTAATTATTATATATATTATATATATTATATATTAAAAAATTATTATATAGCTTTTATCAAAAATGGAAGAATTAAACGAGATAATTGAGTTTGCAATAGCCCAAAGAGAAGCAGGTTATTCTTTACTTGAAACTCAAAATAACATGGAGGAGCATTTTAAGCTTATTTTAGAAGGAAAAATCCCTGATATATATCTAGGCATTCAAATCTCCCAAAACGATCAGAAACTTTATCTAACAATCTATGATAAAGGATTATTAACCTTAGTAAAAACAACGATAATATTCGATGTCGAGTTATAAGATTTATAAAATAGTAAACAAAAATGGAGTTAATCCAGGACTTCCTGGATACTATGACAGAGCTACTGCAGAAGAAATAGCAGAGCAGCACAATAAAAAATATCCAAACGACAAATACACAGTAGTAGAACAAATAACACATAACATTTAAAATATGACTCAATACATAGCATTAGCAATTTTCTTTTTAGCTCTTTTAACTGTAGGATTTTTACAATTAAAAGGTAAGAAAAATAAACAGCCTAAACCACAAAGACCTTCTTACAAACCTGTAAGCACTTTAAAAGGAACTAAATTAGAAAATGATATATTTAATTTAATTAACGAGCAAAGAGAACTAAGAGGTATTGCTCCCTTAGTAAAAGATGACAATGCTGTAAGATACGCAAAAACAAGATTAAATGATTTTCCAACAAAGGTAGGTCAAGTTAACCATGATGGCTTTAATCCTACCCCTTTAAAAGCAAAAGGATACATAAGAGTGGGAGAAAATGTAGCTCATGGTTACAAAGATGCAGAGAGAGTGGTCTTTGCTTGGATGAATTCTAAAGAGCATAGGGCTACAATTCTTAACCCAAGTATGAATATTCTAGGAGTTAAAGTCAAACTAGATAAAAAAAATAAAAAGAAATCATTCTTTGTAACAATATTTGGAGCATGAAAAACAGATTAGGACTTACTACTCACGAGAGAATAGCCATGTTAGAAGATGATATTGATAGACTAAATAAAAGAATTAATAACTTAGTATCAGCACTAACTACAAAAGCTCCAAAACAACCTAAAAAATATAAATAATGTCAAAGATAAAAACACATCCAGTAGAGTTTTATAAAACCTTTTGGAAAAAAGAATGGAGATGGAGAATTAAAGCTAGTAATGGAAAAATTATAGCTAGTTCATCAGAAGGATATAAAAACAAACAAGATTGTATATACAATGCACATAGTACAGCAAAAAGCATCGTCGAATTCTTCAAACAGGTTTAGTTTTTTTACACTAGCCTTTTCAGTAACACTCTTTGCAATCCTTGGTTTGTTTAACTGTTCTAAAGCAGTCTATGATAGAATTAATCCTATCTCTATATCTGAGCAAAACGAGTATAGAAGTAATATAATCCTAAGAGATGGCACTTCTATAGAAACAGATAAAATATTACAGCCACATGTAGAAGAGTTCTTTAGAGAAGCTTATAGATATAATTATCCAGTAGATAGTCTTTTTGCAAACTTTGAAGGTATCTATGTAGATGATTTAGGTAAAATGGCAGGAGTTACTATTCCTTACAAAGGAAGTAAGTTTTGTATTATAGATAGAAAAAACGTAATTAGTTATAATCGTACCCGAGTAGTAGTATTTCATGAATTAGCGCATGTTTTATTTGGTGGAAATACAGATCATTGTCATACCAATTGTGATCATATTTTTTCAGCAACTATGAGCACTAACTTTTATGGTTCAAATTGGGAAGCCCAAAAAGCAACATTATTTTTAAATATTCCGCATTATGGAGAATCAAAAGGAGAACATCCGTAAAAAAAGATTAAAGAAAAAAAGAAACGTAAAAAAACAAAAGTTTACAAATAATAAATTAAACCAAAGAGATTATATATTTTTTGACGAACAATGGAATATACCAGATTAGAAATATTTAATAAATATCTTGAAATAAAAAAAGATATAATTGACAACTTAAATGAAGTATATAATCGACAAAACTATTATTCAAAAAAATATAGAGGAAATATTTCTACCGATATTAACGTAGCAATTTCAGAAGAAGGGGATTATAAAAAAATTCAAATCTTTGTAAGAGCAAAAGGTATTTACATAAAAGAAATAATTCTCTATAATTTAAGTGGGTATTATAAGTCTACTATAAAATCAAATTTAATAAATGGGTAGTTTTTTAAAACGGCAAAAAAGAATAGCAGAAAAAGAAAAAATAAATGCTTCTGCAAGAAAAATAAAAAAAATAAAACGTATTTTAAACAGGCTTGATGACGTAGCCAGAGGCATAGTAAAAGATGGGGTACCTCTTACTAAAGCAAATGTCGAAGTTTATGGGGCTTACTATATGGGTAGAGGATTAGATGAGATGGAACAAAACATAGTGCTTAGTAAAGTCACTCAAGTATATGAAAAATTAGGAATTAAACCCAAAGAAAAAAGTGAAGAAAATAACAATACATAATATAAAAGATTTTATTTTTGGTAATTTATATTACTATTATAAAAAAATATTACCTATACCAAAATACATAGAAGAGCAATTAGAATATAGAAAAAGTAAATGTAAAGACGATTGTATACCACAGGGTAAATGTATCATTTGTCAGTGTCCTCCACTTAAAAAACATACAGTTGTAAAGTCTTGTAATCCTGATAGATTTCCTGATTTAATGAAAGAAGAAGATTGGGAAAAATTTAAAGAAAATGAAAAACTTCGTTTCACCTAAAACATCTGCTTTAGAAGCATTACAAGACATAGAAAAAATATTGGAGGGCTTAAAAGAATTAGAAACAGAAGACACTTACTATACTTATGATTTACAATTAAGACCTTACAACGAAAAAGGTTATAAATGGGAATTGAAGTTAAAATTAGAAAAGCATGAGCGATAAAGAAAAAGTATTAAAGTATTTTACAGAGCTTGTGGAATTTTTAGAATACCACAACTCTATGTCCCCTTTTCCCGTTTATGACTCTGAGTTTGTAGAAGTAACAAAACAAAAATTAGAAGAAATGAAACAAAGGGAAAATTATGATGATTTACCTGTCACTGCTTGTAAATATTGTAATAGCTTATCGTTAGTTGTGGATGAACAGGAAAATGATGTTTGTACTAAATGTGGAGCTATTAATGAGGTAAATATATTTGACAATATTTTTAAGTATCTAGAAACTAAGGATGGACAATAAAGATAAAAGAAAATTAAAAAATGAGCCTAGATTAAATGTAACTCTTAATGAAGAACAAAAAGAAGTAGTAAAAGCTTTTTATGAGTATGATGTAAATTTTATATTAGGAGATTTTGGATCAGGTAAATCACTAGCAGCAGTATATACAGCTATTGCTGCATTTAGAAAAAAACAATTTAATAAAATATGGATAACACGCCCAATTCTAAAGAGCAATCTAGCAACCTTGCCTGGGAATATAGAGGAGAAGATGCATCCTTATGTCTTCCCGATTTTACAGAATTTAGATGTTTGCCAAGGAAAGCAGACAACAGAAAGACAGAAGAAGAATGGGGAGATAGAGATTATGCCAATCTCGGTGGCAAAAGGTGTTACCTTCATGGATAGTGTAGTTATTGTAGACGAATTCCAGGATATGAATTACCAAGACTTTAGAACAATACTAACTCGTTTAGGAAAGGATAGTAAAATTATCTTTTGTGGTAGTACACAACAGATAGACCAAAGTATGAATGGCAGTAGCTGTATACATAATGTACTAAAGTTAAAGGAGTCTGGGTTAGTAGGGTGGACAGAATTAACAGCTAATCATAGGAATGAAGTGTTGACTAAGATTATAAATTATTTAGAGAAATGAAGAACTCAAGAATAGCTAATATAAATATAAAGTTAAAAGACTTATTTTATAAATGGATTGAATTCACACATCCCTTTCATAAATTACCAGGTCAACAACAAAAAATATTGGCTTTATTTTTGTATTACCATTTTATTTATAAACAACAAATAACAAATGATAAAATCCTTTGGAAAACTGTATTTGACTATGACACTAAAATGTTAATAAAACAAGAGCTTGGCATTAAAGACCCAGGGTTTCAAAATGTAATGTCTTCCCTTAGAAAAAAAGGTATTATTAAAGATAAACAAATCCAGTCTTTTTATATACCTAACTTAGAAAAAGATTCTAATAACTTTAAAATTATTTTTAACTTTAATATTATAGATGCAAAGAGATGAAAAAGAAATAAAAGATTTAATACACAGGATAGGATTAAAACACAACCTTCCAGATAATGTTGTTAAACAAATAGTAGAGTCACCTTTTTTATTTGCAAAAGAAGTTACAATTAATATAGACTTTAAAGAGATTAAAACACTGGAAGATTTAGAAAAAACAAAAACAAATTTTTATTTTTTAAGACTAGGGAAACTACACATACCCTTATTAAAAACAAAACTAGATATAATTAAAAGAAAATGGACAATATCTTAGAGAATGTTACAAAAGAAGAAGTACTGGCAATGATAGATAATTTTCCTATCAAACCAATGAGTACTAAAATTATTGCCACTATTAATAGTGAAGTATCTTTAAAATCCCAAGAAAATGAGATGGAAGATGTTCAATATGTAGTAGCAGTAGGAGACGAAGTAAAAGAAGTATCTCCAGGGGATTCAGTTATATTAGATATTACAAGAATACCCAATGCGTGCCAAATAGTAAAAGTGGGAGATTTTACTTTTCAATTTTTAACAGAATTTCAAATAAACGCAATTGATAACAGATAATTATGGAAGAAAATTTAAAATTATTACAAGTAATAGAAAATGCTTTAAACCTAGCTAATCAAAAGGGAGCATTTAATTTAAAAGAAGCGTCGTTTGTAGCTTCAGCATTTGAAAGATTAGCAAAGAATTTGCAGGATGAAGAGGTGCTTACAGTGCCAGAACCAAAATCTTCTGACAATGAAAAAAGTAAAAAATAATGAAGCTAATTAAATTAGAAAATTGGGCAATAGTAGCCTCCGAGGAAACTTGGGGGCTACAGCCTTTTGCTGCTATTTTAAAAAGAGATAAAACAAAAAATAAAGAAATAGCACATAAAGAATTATTATATATTTATTATTTTTGTAGTATTAAATCTGATTATTTATCAATCCCAGAAGATAAAAGAGGAGAAGAAATAAAGAAAGATGTAGGATTGCCTGATAAATGGACGCAAGATGAAGTAATAACTAATGCTATTAATTTTTATAATAGTTTTGATAGTCCCCTGGAGACTTTATATAGACAGACACTTACGGCTGTTCAAGCTATTGGAAAGTATTTAGAAAACACAGAAGCGTTATTAGCAGAAAGAGATGTAGCAGGTAAACCAGTTTATGATATATCTAAAATAACTACTTCTGTGCAAAGAGTTCCAAAGCTTATGGCAGATATAAAAGCTGCTTATAAAGAAGTAATAAAAGAACAAGAAGATAACGAAAACAAAACTAAAGGAAGTAAAAAGTTTAATACATATGAAGACCTCGACGGATTTTAAAGAGATAGAGTATAACAAAGATTTGCTATTTGAAGGTGTTACTGAAATGGCAGAGGCTGTAGGTTCTACTATGGGACCTTATGGTAAAACAATTATTATTAAAGATGAGACAGGAACACCTAAAATTACTAAAGATGGTGTTTCAGTGGCTAAGTCTGTTTATTTTCATAACCCTATAAAGTATACAGGAGCTATTTTGGCTAAACAAGCAGCTATGAAAACAGTAGAAGAAGCAGGAGATGGAACCACTGCTACTACAGTTATTTTAAATAAACTTATAAATAATAAAACCTTACAAGAACTAGATGAAAAAACAAGGCTAAAATATTTCAATGAAATAGAAGAAACTGTATATAAATATTTAAATAAAATAGCTACCAAAGTTAATCATTACGACTCAGACCTAATAGAAAATTTAGCAGCTGTATCTTCTAATGATTCCTATATTGGTAAGCTGATATCGGTTGCTTTTAAACCTACAGACAATGTAGTAGTTAAAAAAACAGATAAAACTCAGGACTCTGTTAAGACTGTTAATGGTATGAATATACCTACTGGGATATTTGATAATGCTTTTATTAATGATCCTAAAACACAGTCTGTAGTGTATGATAAATGTCATTTTATTCTAATCAATGAACATGTAGATAATTTAAAAAAATATGCTGATTTTTTAGAAAAAATAACTGAAGATAATCCTTTACCTGTTATTATTATGGCAGAGCATTTTTCAGACTCTGTTATTAATCAATTAAGAAGTGTTTATAATAGTGGTACTTTAAAACTTGCTCTTATAAAAACCCCTGGGTATGCTGAACATAGACAAAACTTAATAAAAGACTTTAGTAAAACTATAGCTCCTGAAGTTAATCCTTTTCTAAAAGCAGTTCATTATGGGGTTATTAATTCTATTGTAGCCAGTAAAAAAGAAGTTGTTATTCAGTATGACAGGGATACCTCTGCAGATAACTATTTAAAAGAGCTTAAAAAAATAGAAGAAACTGGATATACTAAAGAGCTTTTACAACGTCGTATACAAATGTTAGAATCATCTTTGTCTGTTATTGAAGTAGGAGCAGACACTGTGGTAGAGTTAGATGAAAAATACGATAGAATAGAAGATGCAGTATTAGCAGTTAAATGCGCTATAGAAGAAGGATATGTAGCAGGTAGAGGAAGTGCTTTACAATTGTATGTTCAAAAATTTGGAAATAGCAATCCAGTAGCTTCTTCTTTACTTGCTCCTACTACTTGGATTTATAACAATGCAGGCGAAAGTATAGAGTATAAAAATTCAGAAGAGCTTTTACAAGAAGGTATTATAGACCCTGTAAAAGTAATTAAAACTGCTGTTAAAAATGCTTTTTCTGTAGCTAAAACTATGCTAAATACTAAAGCAATTATTGTATGATAGAAATGAATAAATACCAAACCCCTTTATCTAAAGAGCTTCAAGAAGAAACTCCAAAGGAGGTTTGGGACAATGTTTTAGAATATATATCACAAGTCAAATTTATTCAAAATTTAATAGATAAAGATCGTAAGTATGTCAAAGACTTACCTGTGGCTACTTATAAAAATAGCAAAGGAGAAGATATAGAATATGAAGATGGTAGGAAACACATAGATATTACTCAGCCCCATATTTTAGAGGATATGGATTATTTTAGAGAAGCTGCTATTAATTTTAAAAAAAATGGTAGATACACTAATTTAGTTCCTAATAGTAATCCTCGCTCAGAGTATGGACAATTTTGGAAAGAAGAGCTACGTCGATGGGAGTATGGATTAGTTAGACCAGATGGGGAATGGATTCCAGGGGAATTATATTTTTACTGGAACTATTCCCAAATCTGGATGGGAGATCAAAGAGACAAAGAAAAAACCTCTAAGCGGGGTCAAAGGGTAAAAGAATTCCCTAAGCCTTGGTTAGGGGATTATTTGTTTTTTCATTATGTAGATCAAGCCAAGGAAAGGGGTATGCATGGAAAGCTTCTTAAAGCAAGGGGTGTAGGATTTTCATTTAAAGCAGGAGCTTGGTCACCTCGTAATATGTATGTGCATAGAGGAGAAGGTAATCCTAATTTCCACCTTGCTTCTGATAAAACATTCTTATCTGGAGATAAAGGTATATGGGGTAAAGTATTGGCTACTCTTGATTTTATAGCAGATAACACTCCACTTCCTCGTATGAGGCTTGTGGATGGTAAAAGAGCTATGGAGGTTCAGTTAGGATATGAAGATGAATATGGTCGTCGTAGAGGAGTATTATCTTCTGTATTTGGCATATCTTTAAAAGATAATCCTGACAAAGCAAGGGGTATTAGGGGTCCTTTTATTCATTATGAAGAAGATGGGTTATTCCCTAACTTAGAAAAAGCTTGGAACGTAAATAGACAAGCTGTGGAAGATGGGGGACTTGCTACAGGATTTATGCTTGCTGGAGGTACTGGTGGAGTTGAAGGTGCTTCTTTTGAAGGTTCAGAAAAATTATTTTATAAACCAGAAGCTTATAATATTTATGGTATACCCAATGTATATGATAGAAATACAGATGGGCAAACTAATTGTGGGTTTTTCTGGGGTGCTTATTTAAATCGTAATTTATGCTATGACCAGGAAAATGGAGAAACTGATGTTATTAAAGCATTAATAGAAATTTGCACAGAAAGGTTTAAAATTAAATATAGCTCCTCTGACGCATTGGCTTTAACGCAGAAAAAAGCAGAGCTACCAATTACTCCTCAAGAAGCTGTTATGCGCACAGAAGGAACTGTTTTCCCTGTGGCAGAGCTTAAAGAATACCTTGAAAACATAATGGTAAAAAGAGATTCTTTCCTAGCTGAACATTATGTAGGAGAACTTATTACTAATCCAGCAGGTATAATAGAATGGAGACCTACAGATAAACATCCTATTCGTTCTTATGATGTTACAGGAGATAGAACGGGTTGTTTAGAAATATTTGAAATGCCTAAAACAGGAGCAGAAGGAAATATTGTAAGAGGTAGATATATAGCAGGAATTGACCCTATTGATGCTGATACTGGTCCTTCTTTATTTAGTATGCTTGTAATGGATACTTTTACAGATAGAATAGTAGCAGAATATTCAGGTAGACCACGTACAGCTAATGAAGCTTATGAAATAGCTTTAAAAACTTTAAAGTTTTATAATGCAGAAGCAAACTATGAGATGAACTTAAAAGGGTTATTTTCTTATTTTGATAAACATAATGCACTACATTACTTGGCAGATACTCCGCAAATATTAAAAGATATGGAGCTTGTAAAAGCTACTAACCTCTATGGTAATAAAGCTAAAGGAACTAGAGCTAACGCTCAAATAAATTCCTGGGGAAGATTACTTCAAGCGGATTGGCAAAGGAGTAAAGCTTATGGAGCTGATGATGATCCTAGATTAAATCTTCATAAAATAAGATCGTTAGCTTACCTTGAAGAATGTATAAAATGGAATCCAGATGGTAACTTTGATAGGGTATCTGCAGGAGTAATGTTGTTTATACTTAGAGAAGATAGAGTCAAAAGAACAGAAAGTGCTAGAAAGAATAATGAGCAAGTAGGAACAAAACTAGCAAATGATCCATTTTTTAAGAAAAATTATAAAATAAACGGATATAATGATATAATTATGGATATATAAAAGCTATGAATTAAAAAAATTACAATAAAAAAAGTAATAAAACCATTGCTTTTAGCTTTTAAATTTCTTATATTTACATGTTTAAACAAAAATAATGGGTAGAATTAATTCACTTAATGCTCCTCCACAAAGACTTCCTTGGAGTAAAAAAACTAAAGAGTGGAGGAAAGAAAACTTAGACAGTGCGGATAAGCATTCTTTTTATCACAATGAATCTGTACGCCAAAGTTTAAGGAATAAGATCATAAATTTAAATCTATATAATGGGCTTGTCAATATAAAAGACTTAACTGATGTTGTCAATCCTTTTCATATGGATGCTTCTTTTATACCTGATAATATTCCACACCATCCTATTGCAGTACCTAAAATTAACTTACTTGTAGGAGAAGAAAGTAAGCGTAGGTTTGATTGGAAGTTTGTAGTTAGTAATCCTGACGCTGTTTCTGCTAAAGAAGAGCAAAGACATAAGGCTTTAATGGAAAGACTTGTAGGGTTTGTTAATGCTAATTACTTAGATGAAGAAGCAGAAAAGAAATTACAAGAATTAGAAAAATGGTTAAAATATGATTGGCAAGATATGCGTGAACGCATGGCTAATCAAATTGTAAGGCATTATTATAAAGAACAAAACTTTCAAGATATATTTTTAAAAGGGTTCAAAGACGCCCTTATAATGGGAGAAGAAATATATCAAATAGATATTGTTCACGATGAACCATTACTTCAAAAGCTTAATCCTTTAAAAGTTCATTCAGTAAGAAGTGGTAACTCTGATAGAATAGAGGATTCTTCTATTATAATTATAGAAGACCATTGGAGTCCTGGTAGAATTGTTGACACTTTTTATGAAGAGTTAAAGCCAGAAGATATTGATTATATTTTAGAATATACTACAACTAAAAGTAGTGGTAGTTATGCTGATGACCATAATAATCATGTTCTTTTAAGAGATTCTTTAGAAGGAGTAGAACATCATCATTTATATGAAAATTTATTTTCAATTGCAGAAATAAACGGACATTATTTTGGTTCTGACTTTACTGATGAGAATGGTAACATACGAGTATTTAGATGTTATTGGAAGTCTTTAAAGAAAGTAAAAAAAGTAAAATTTTATGATGAGATTGGAGAAGTTGATTATAAAATAATGTCAGAAGAATATGTACCAAATAAAGAAATGGGGGAAGAAGCCACTTCTTTATGGGTAAATGAATGGTGGGAAGGCACTAAGATTGGAAAAGATATATACCTTCAGATGCGACCACGTCCTGTACAATTTAATAAATTTAATAATCCTTCTTATTGTCATCCAGGTATTGTAGGACAAATATATAATACAAATCAAAGTAGAGCAGTGTCTTTAATGGACAGAATGAAAAACTACCAGTATATGTATGATGTAATTTGGGATAGGTTAAATAAAGCTATTGCTACAAATTACGGTAAGATATTTGAACTTGATTTAGCTAAAGTTCCTGCAAACTGGGAAATAGAGAAATGGTTACATTTTGCTATTGTAAATAAAATAGCAGTAATAGATTCTTTTAAAGAAGGTACCCAAGGAGCTGCTACTGGTAAATTAGCGGGAGGTATGAATACTCAAGGTGGTAGAGCTATTGATATGGAGACTGGAGCTTATATACAGCAACATATCCAGTTACTTGAGTATATTAAAAATGAAATGTCTGAGATTGCAGGAGTAACTAAGCAAAGAGAAGGAGCAATACATCAGAATGAAACTGCTTCTGGCGTAGAAAGGTCTGTAAACCAATCTTCACATATTACAGAGTATTGGTTCCATCAACACGAACAGGTAAAGCTAAGAGTATTAGAATGTTTCTTAGAATCTGCTAAAGTTGCTTTAAAAGGAAATAATAAAAAAGTACAAAACATATTAGATGACGAAAGTATACAAATCATTAATATTGATGGGGATGCTATTAGCGATATTGACTATGGTGTGGTATGCACTAGTTCGTCTAAAGCGCAAGAGCTAGAAATGTTCCTAAAACAAAATGCCCAGGCTTATATGCAAAATGGTGGAAGCTTTACTTCTTTAATGGATATTTACTTTAGTCCTTCACTTGCTGATATGAGGCGTAAATTAGAAATTGCAGAAGAAGAAGCTTATGCTAGAAATTCTAAACAAGCAGAAGAAGCTAATAAATTAGCACAACAAGCCCAAGCAGATGCTAAAGCTTTAGAAGATGCTAAACTAATGCTTGAAGATGTTATGAATCAAAGAGACAATGAAACTAAAATTTATATTGCAGAGCTAGGATTGCTTAATAAAGAGCCTGAAGGGGATGGTATTATAGACCCAATGGAGCAAAAGAAGTTTGATCTAGATGTTAAAAAACAAAAAGAAGAGTTAATGATTAAAATGAAAACATTAGATCAAGATATGAAAAAACATAAAGATAATGTCAAATTAAAAGAAAAACAATTAGCTAAAAAACCTGCAACAAGCGCAAGTTAAAAGCTATAAGAAATCTGTTTAAATTTAAATTAACTTAAAATTACTATTGACAAATATAATAAAATTGATTATATTTGCTAAATACGGGAGAAATTATGGAAGAACAAAATGACACAGGACTTGATATGAGTCTTTTCAATTCAGATGGAATTGAATTAAACATGGAGGGGGCTCCAGACGATGTTAAAGATTTTTTAAACACAGAGGAAAAGCCTCCTGAAGAAACGGAAACAGATAAAGAAACTGTAGAAGAACCAGAAGATATTAATGCACCTGATGAGGACGAAAGTCCAGAGGACGTAGTCGGGGAAGAAGGTCTAGAGGATGGTAGTGACGATGATGATGCTACTTCTCCCAATCTCTTTTCTTCCTTTGCGTCGGAACTTCATTCTGAAGGATTGCTACCATCAATAGACCTTGAAAACACAGAGATTAAAGATATTAATGATTTAGCTAATGTCTTTAAAACTCAGATGGAAGCACAAACCAAAGAATATCTAGTTAATAAATTAGGGGAAGAAGGTTACGATGCTTTAGAAAAAGGGGTTAGTTTGGCAGAATACCAAGCATACCAACAAAGAACTACTAATCTAGAAAGTATTACTGATGAAGTTTTAGAACAAAATATAGAACTTGCTAAAGAAGTTATACTTCAAGATTATATTAATCAAGGCTTAGACCCTGATAGAGCTAAAAGAATTTTAGCAAAAACCATAGATTTAGGAGAAGATCAAGTATTAGCAGATGCTAAAGAATCTATGGAGAGTTTGAAAAAGTTTGAAGCTCTAAAATTAGAACACATAAAAGCTGAAAATGAGCAAAGACAATTAGAAATGGCTCGTCAGCAAGAAAAAATAGATAACGATTTAAAAAACGCTATTTATAAGACACAGGAAATTATCAAAGGTCTCCCCATTACTAAGCAAATGCAAGACCAGGTTTATAAGTCAATTACAACTATTGTAGATCAAGCACCTGGAGGAGTAAATGAAAACAAGCTAATGAGTGACCGAAGAAAAGATCCTATTAACTTTGATACTAAACTATACTATATCTACGAACTTACAAAAGGATTTGAAGATTTTTCAATGTTTGGAAAAGCAGAAAAAAAGAAAGCAGTTTCTGATTTTGAAAAAGCATTAAAACAAGCAAGAGTAGTAGATAATGGAAATCCCTCATATACACAGGACCCAGAAAGTTATGGTGGTATCGGTTCAGAAATTGTAATATAATACATATTAATATAAATTAAAAAAACAATTAAATTATGAGTTTAGGTAAGTTTGTAATGACCAAAGGTAAAGCTTGGTCTGGGTTGACTCTAAAAAACCATATTGGTGCTATTTTTGGTAGTCAACCTCAACTGGTTTCTCCTCTTACAACTGTCCTTTTACAAAACTCAGGGATGAAGAATCTGGATACTACTCTTTCACTCTTTCCAGAGAAAACTCTTGAAACCTCTGATGATTTTGTTTGGAAAGTAGTAGGTAGTGACGAGCGTAATATTCCGCTGGTAGAAGCTAGATACGCAGGTGCAGTAGTTCAAAGTAGCGACACTGGAGTTGGTGCTGGTCGTACTGTAATTGAGTTAGTATTTGGTGAAAAGTGGTTTACTAAAGTTCATGTGATTGCTGGAAATTATCCTGATGAGTTCCAGTATCGCATCTTAGAAGAGCCATACGAAGAAGGTGGAAATTATGTTTATGTTGCCGAAGTGTTTGGTGGGCAAGAAACATTAAATGGTGTACCTGGAAGTGACTTAGTTGGAGGCGTAAGATTTAGCATTGAGTCTGCTTACGTTGAAGATGAACTGTCTACTGAAGGTGCTGGAATTCAATTTACTTCTCCATACTTAATGAGAAACAGCGTATCTACGCTTCGTTTCGAGCATAAAGTATCTGGAGCAATGATTGATATGAAAGTACAGCCAGTATATTTTGCAGGTATTGAGACTAGAGACCCTAATACAGGTAAAACACATAAGTCTGTTACCTGGATGCAGGAAGTCTACTGGCAGTTTGAAAAAGCTATGTCACGAGTTAAAGCTCGTACGCTTATGTTTGGTAAGACCAACCGTGATGAAAATGGTCGATTCCTTAACAAAGGAAAATCTAATATTGAAATTAAAGCTGGTTCTGGTATTAGGGAGCAGATGGAAGTATCTAACACTACTTCATATAACATCTTCTCTATCTCAATGCTAGAAGATTTGCTTTACGAACTTTCTGAAGGTAAGCTAGATTGGGGTGAGCGTAAGTTTATGCTCCGCACTGGAGAAAGAGGTGCTGCCCAATTCCACAGAGCTGTAACTAATGAAGCTTCAGGATGGACTGGTGTAGGATTTGATAACACCAATACAAATGCTATCCAGAAGACCTCTTCTATGTTCCACCCTAATGCTTACTCTGCTGGATTCCAGTTTACAGAGTGGAAAGCTCCTAACAACATTCACGTAATGTTGGAAGTAGACCCAATGTATGATGACAAGGTAAGAAACAAAATCTTCCACCCAGATGGAGGTGTAGCTGAGTCTTATCGTTATGACATTCTTTACATTGGTTCTATGGAAGAGCCAAACATCCAGAAGATTAAAGTTCGTGGTGATGATGAATTAAGAGGTTACAAAGCTGGTATCAGAGACCCATTTACAGGTCGTAGAGGAGGAGTAATGCAACACATGGAAGATTCTAGTACTATGACTGCAATGTGCAGCTCTGGTGCAATGGTAAAAGATTCTTCTCGTACTGCTACTCTTAAACCTTCTATTCTGGCTGTAGTAGCTTAATAAAATGTATATTAACTAAGTAAGATACGGGGAGCTTAGTGCTCCCCAAATCTTATGATTTAAAGGGAGAAAAATGGAAGAAAAGTTTAAACTACCTTCTCGTAGGGTAACAGTTAAGTTTGTTCCTAGAAAAAAAGGAATGGCTGCAAATGTAGATGATAATCATGTAATTGCTGGAGGTATGTTGCCCAATGCAAAAGATACTTTTTATTGTCCATTGCAAAGGTCTGGTGGAATTGCTAACATTTTAAGTAAAAAAGAAAAAGAATATCTTGAACAAGAACTAGGATTAGACCTTTCTGTTTACGGAGATTTTTGGAAAACTTTTAATGTTAAATTAGGAAAGAGTGATGCAGGTAATAGATTTGATACTAGCAATCCTCTTGAATTTATTTCACTAAGAATTTTAGAACAATATACAGATCAAATTGCTCCTTCTTGGAAAGAAAGAAAAAATAAGCCAAGTTATAAGTATGCTATTACTGAACAAGGGGAAGAGCAAGATGAAAAGAAAATAAAATTAGACTTAAAGAAAGAAGCTTTTAAGAAATATGGTAGAATTGAAGAAGATAAAGATGCTTTGATTGGTGTTCTTAAACTTCTGGAAAATAAACCAATTTCTAAAGAGTCCAAACTTTCTTGGATTCAAGGACAAGTAGAAGCTTTCTTAGATCAACATCCTGGAAAGTTTGTACAACTTATGACTGACCCTTATTTAGAAACTAAATTGCTTTTAAATAAAGCTGTTGAAGCAGGGGCAGTTAAAAAGAATGGAAATTCTTATAGAACTATTGATGGATTAGATTTGTGCAATTCTGGGCAAAAACCTACCTTTAATAATGCTGTAAGATTTTTAAATGAAGATAAAAACCAAGAAGTAAGACTTCTTATTGAGTCTAGAATTGAAAACAGTAACTAATGACTGTAGCTGAGTTTAGTAACGAGTTTGATATTTACTATAATAGTATTTCTACTAATAGTTCACCTAATGTAGATGCATATGAAAAATCTGTGTATCTTACTAAGGCACAACTTGAGATAGTAAATAATTATTTTAATCCTAGAGGTAATAAATACGGACAAGGATTTGAACAAAGTTCTAAACGAAGATTTGATCTTAATGAGTTAGTTAGACCTGGAGTAAGTACTGCAGAGGCTAGTAACTTTACAGATGAGGATAAAATATCTGAAGATTCTCAATTTTTTACAATACCTTTAGATTTATATATGTTTATACAAGAGAGTGCTAAAGTTTTTTCTGAAGATGCTTGTATAAATAATACTTATTTAGATGTAGTTCCAAAAACACATGATGAATATAACAATCAGATAAAAAATCCTTTTAAAAAACCAGAAGATTCAGTAGTTTGGAGATTAGATATTTATTCTAAAGAAGGACTTTCCCAAGCGGAAAAAGCTGTAGAATTAATATCTCCACACACTGTAACTGAATATAAGTTTAGGTATATTATAAGACCTGAACCAATTGTTTTAGTTGATTTAGCTGCAAATTTTCCGTATGAAAATTTAAGTATAGATGGAGTAACAGATGCTCAAACATGTAAGCTTTCTGACCATATACATAGAGAAATACTTAACAGGGCTGTTGAAATGGCTGTTGCCGATTTAGCTCCTGGTAAGTTACAGCAAAAATTAACAATGAACGCAAGAAATGAATAATCTAATATAAACTTTTTAAAAATTATTAAACAATGAGTGTATTTGGCCCAAACCAAGTAGAGGAGCTAATTATTGGTAATGCGGTAGCTGCTGAAACTACCCTAGCCACTTTTATTGCTTCTGCTACTGATAAGGAAATTAAATGCTTATCTTCTAATGGGACTGCTCCTGCTAGTGGCGTAGATTTCTATGTTGTGCAGAAAACAGCTGACACTGGAGAAGCTGTTAATGGATATGAATTTAGTGATGTTGTTCCTGCTGACAAAGTAGAAAGTGTAATCTTAGCAGAGCATGAAGCAGAGACATTAAAAGCTGTTACTGTAAATGGTTTTGATGGTGCTGCTGCAGGTTCTGCAAATAAAACTTTTGCAGTAGAAATAAGAATCCTAAATGACGGAGGTTCTTTATCTCCTGAAAACTTCTCTATTGTTTCAGGTTACTATGTAACAGGTGCAACTGCTGCTACTGGAACAGCTATTAGAGATGGTATCTTAGCAAGTCTTAATTATAATTTAAGCAAACGAGGTGGTAATGAACTAGTACTTACTACCCCTGATGTTGGAGAAACTGACCTTGTTATTACTGGTGCTGCTCAAGCAGTAGTTCCTGGTAAGATTGTAGGTCGTCAAATTGAATTTGAAGTAACTGCTAAAGTATTTGACAATAACGCAGTTAATCAAACCAACCTTGGAGAGCTAGTAACTACTGTTGATGCTACTAATGACCCAGGAAAAGGAACTGGTAAGTATGCTGTTAACCTAGAATGGTTTACTAAAGGATATAAGTATGAGGTATATCGTCAAACTGGCTATCCTGCTGACTTCACTGAAAGGACTCCTTTCTATGCTAGTCAAAGTGCTACTTATAACAGTATCCACATCAAGTATAAAAAAGATAGGATTTCTCCTACTTTAGAAGAGCAACCAAGAGTGCTTACTATTCTTGTAGTAAAAACTGATTTGGCTTCTAACGCTAATACTAATGCGGTACTAGCAGATTTGAGAACTATCTTAGGTACAGGTAATGTACCTTCTGATCTAGCTACTAGCTAATCAGAAAGCTTTTATATATCTGAATTTAAAGGAGGGTTGAGTCATTGACTCTTCTCTCCTTTATAATTTTAAAAAATTATGATATACATAAATAATTTTTCCATCTCAGATGATGGTACAGAAATTTTAGTTTACGCAGAAACAGATGAAGGATATATATTAGACAGCCTTAATTTCTGGACAGATGCAACTTTTAAAAATGAAAGCGACGCTATTGACCTAACTTCCTTATTATCTCAAACTTCTAATAAAGAAGTTTTTTCTATTACAGCTGAAGACGTTGGACTAACTACTTTTTTTGATGGTATATTTTTTATAGAATTTACTACTACTGCGCCTGATAATGGAGATGATTGTAATAATTGTAATAATCCATTAGGTGTAGCTACTAAATTAGTTTCTGCTTATCTTTGTCTTTTAGAGCACGTACTTGCTTTAGACGTATGTAAAATTGGATGTAGTAACACGGGATGTAGTTGTACCAGCTCTTGTCAAGTAACAAATATATATCAGCATATTAACGCATTATCTATAGCTTTAAAGCTTGGTACATACACTGAAGCTATATATTTATTAAACCAAATTCGTAAATTATGTACTACCTGTTCTGAGTGCCTAGACTTGGATGGTTTTAGTGCTAATCAAGGATTAGGATATTATACTTCTAATAATATATTAGTTTTACAATAATGGACGCAGATTATAGAGATAAAGTTGTTTTAGGGACAGTATACAAAGCGAGTAAAAAAGCAAGTATATATGGTACTCTGTGTTTAAAAGAACTAGAAATATTAGATATAATTCTTTTTTTAAAAAATTACTGTCCTGTGGAGTTATCTGATGAGCAAGATAAATGTTTAGAAGAAATGGCTTTAACTATACTTAGTAAGTATCCTGAAATTTGTACTTACAGAATTAAGAATCTTAATGATAAAAAATTTATAACATAAGATGGCAACTATTATACCTTGTGAAAATATAGAACAAGAAGTAGATATTCTATTACAGAAGTTTAGAGCTTGTTACAAACCTACAGCAGAAGATTTAGATCAATTAAGTAATCTAGTTTATTCTGCTTCTTTGTGTGGTACGGGAGAAGGAAGTATTCCTACTTTTGATCAAAATAACCTTTTCCCAGTAAAATCTACTGCACAAAATACAATTAGAATAAATGATCCTGCAACTGCAATTAATGCTTTACCTCAGTTTGTAGTCGATGAAAAAGAGATTATGATTTTTTATCATACTCGTACTATAGAAAGCGATGATTTACAAACTATATTTAGAAATGAATATTATGTTTTAAGAACAGGCAAGGGTACTTATGGGGCAGGGGGTACTGCAATTACTAATAATAATTTATTATTAATTAGGTTTACTGAAAGTACTTTAGGTACTCCTCCAGGCTCTACATCCCCCCCAAGAGTTTTGAATCTTTATGCCGATTCTACTGGGGGAGCTACTATTAGTACACCTCATACTATTCTAAACAACTTAGATGAGTTAATTACTATTACAGACTCTCAAGATACTTATTTTGCAGTATATGAAACAGAAGCAGCTTTAGAGCCAGGGGCTTATAATCTATATAGATTTATAGGCGCTGCAGGGGATTATGGTAATGGTCCAGATGATTCTATTATTGGAGACTTTTTATTAATAGATACTATAGACCCTTCTGATGATAACAACACATCTAATGGTCAAATTAAAATTAGAGAAATAAATGTTCCAGCAATTATAGACCCAAATGGAACTTTTACTACTTTATCTGCTGCTATTAATGGAAGTTTTAACCAACAGATTAATGCTTCAGCAAATGAAATTGTAATTTTTATTGCAGATTTTGTATCAGAAGAACCAGTACTAACTCCTACAGAAACTATTAATATAGTAACTCAAAAATGGGCTTGGAAAAATGGAGAAGCTACAAGTATAAATACAGGCAGTACTGACGATGATTTTGTTTTAATTGAAACTGTAGGAACAACTACAGTTAATACTCCTGGAGGAGTTAATCCTGCAGCAGTTTATTATGTTCAATGGAACGATGTAACAGATGTTAATGACGCAGTAGATGCTGTTAATTCTTTATCTGGTGCTGATAGAGTTGTATTAAATGATAATTTAGTTTTAGTAAAAGTATCATTAGATGATGGTACTAATAATTATAAATTATGGGAATTTACAGGAGCAGTAGGAGGAAATGGAACTTATGGGGTTGCAGGTTCTACTGCAGTAGCTGGAGATTTCAATGGTACTCCCGTAGCAGACGGTACAGAATTTGATGGGGTTATAAAAGCTTCTAATGTATTGTATGATGATACTGTAACTAATCTTGGAGTATTTAATGTACAAGAAGCTATTGAGGCTTTAGACACTGCTATAGATGCTGCAGTAAGCCCAACAGGTCTTGAAGCTATTAATGAAGGAAACGGAATTGGTTGGAGACTAATAGGACGTAATCCTGCTAACTATGGTAATATAGGAGCAAATTCTGTAGACTTTTCTAACTCTAC